>Ga0247609_10003976_pt1 | contig 14830 bp, 13 predicted proteins | sample 172DNAGHGlowgp2_FD_193487 | JGI IMG/M metagenome (GOLD analysis project Ga0247609, IMG submission 193487) | Sheep rumen microbial communities from Palmerston North, Manawatu-Wanganui, New Zealand - 1728 DNA GHGlow gp2 | ecosystem: Host-associated > Mammals > Digestive system > Stomach > Rumen ...
TCCTTTCCGTTGTCGGTGATGTCCGAAAGGTCCGGAGCGGGGATCGTCACCACGGCATAGTTCTCCATGAGGCGCGCCGCCTTGGTCCGGTGCGGACCGCAGGAGACGGCGACGAGGGCGAGGAGAACCCCTGCGACTGTCAGTTTTTTCATATCTTTTGTCTTTGATTCCAATTTATCCGACAAAGGTAACATTTCTATTCGGAATTACCTTGAAAATAAAGCACAAAAAAGGCAGTTGCGAATTCGGGCGGAAACACCCGTTCCCGCCCGAATTTCCCTTGTATTCACATATTTTCGGGCAAAGAGATACCGTTTTGCCCGATTCTCTCCTAACTCTTGACCGATCCCGTGAACGGGAATCCCAGGATGGAGAAAGAATCCGTCTCCACGATGTCGTTCATGTCCTCCACGAAGGTGTAGCAGTAGAGGATCCGGTTCCGGAAGTCCACACCTTCGATATACACGTACTCGGGCGCCGTGAAATCCAGCGTCTTGACCGTAAGTTCGTAGAGCAGTTCGCCGGAGCGGAACTCCACGTTTGCGACCTCCCCGCGGGTCTCCCGGCGGAGGATGTCCACGAAACGGCCGATCCGGGGGTCGTCGGGCTCCAGGTTCCAGGATTCCACGAAATCCCGGACGGCGTCATACGCCCCGAAGATGGTGATGTCCCCGGCGGCGACGTCCACGTCGGCCACCTTGAGTACGTCGGGAAGTTGGGAGAGAGAGACCCGGGCGTGGCCGCGGCCGGGGATGAGGACGATGCTCACGCTTCCTCCTTCCTCGTTCACGGTGATGCCTTTTACTTCGGCGCCGGTGATGTCCTTGACACAGGCGGCGAGCCTGTCCTTGAAATCCTTTTTCATGCGTTTTTCCGTTGAGGACGCAAATATACGATATTTCCCGGAAATGTCCGGTTCCCGGTCCATTTTCCATTCGCTTCAAAATTATTTGCCAATTGCGTTTTATTGGTTAAATTTGTACGCTATTTAGGATAGCCTACTTTAAACACATAACTAAAACACCAAACAAAGCATTTATCATGAAGACACAAGACATCATGGCAAAGCTCCAGGCCAAGTACCCGCTCGAGAAGGAGTACCTCCAGGCCGTGCAGGAAGTCCTCGAATCCATCGAAGAGGTCTACAACCAGCATCCGGAGTTTGAGAAGGCAAAGATCGTGGAGCGGATGGTCGAACCCGACCGCATCTTCACTTTCCGTGTCACCTGGGTGGACGACAAGGGCGAGGTCCAGACCAACCTCGGCTACCGCATCCAGTTCAACAGCGCCATCGGTCCCTATAAGGGCGGCCTCCGCTTCCACCGGGCGGTCACCCCTTCCATGCTCAAGTTCCTCGGCTTCGAGCAGACCTTCAAGAACGCCCTGACCACCCTTCCGATGGGCGGTGCCAAGGGCGGCTCCGACTTCGACCCCGTGGGCAAGTCCAACGACGAAATCATGCGTTTCTGCCAGGCCTTCATGCTGGAACTCTGGAACTGCATCGGTCCGGACCAGGACATCCCTGCCGGCGACGTGGGTGTGGGCGGCCGTGAGATCGGCTACCTCTATGGCATGTACAAGAAACGGGCCCGCCAGTACAATACCGGTGTCCTCACCGGCAAGGGCGGCACCTGGGGCGGTTCCATCCTCCGTCCGGAAGCCACCGGCTTCGGCGCCCTCTATTTCACCCAGCACCTCCTCCAGAAGGCGGGCAAGGACATCAAGGGCAAGAAGGTCGCCCTCTCCGGCTTCGGCAACGTCGCCTGGGGCGCCGCCACCAAGGCCACGGAACTCGGCGCCAAGGTCGTCGCCATCTCCGGCCCGGACGGTGTCTGCCACATCCCGGACGGCATCACCAAGGAAATGATCGACTACATGCTCGTCATGCGCGCCTCCAACCGCAACCTGGTGGAAGACATGGCCACCAAGTTCCCGGACAAGGCGTTCTTCACGGCAGGCAAGAAGGCCTGGTCCATCCCTGTGGACATCGCCCTCCCCTGCGCCTTCCAGAATGAACTTTCCGAGGACGATGCGAAGGAACTGGCCGCCAACGGCTGCTGGTGCTGCTGCGAAGTCTCCAACATGGGCTGCCAGCCGGGTGCCATCCACTATTTCCAGCACAACGGGATCCTCTTCGCGCCGGGCAAGGCCGTGAACGCGGGCGGTGTCGCCACCTCCGGTCTCGAAATGACCCAGAACGCGGAGCACATCTCCTGGGATGCCAAGGAGGTCGATGACAAACTCCACTTCATCATGAAGTCCATCCACGAGCAGTGCGTGAAGTTCGGCACCCAGCCGGACGGCACCGTGGATTACGTGAAGGGCGCCAACATCGCCGGCTTCATGAAGGTCGCCCAGGCCATGCTCGAGCAGGGAACGATCTAAGATCCGAACCCTTCCACTTCAAACAGGCCGGCCAACGCCGACCTGTTTTTGTTTTCTTTCCATACAGGGAGCACAAAAAAACTCCGGCCCGGACGGGTCGGAGTATTTTTACTTAACAGGAATGCAGATTACTTCGTGGCACCGGCGGCGGGAGCGGTGGGGGCAGCGGCCTGGGCAGCAGCCTGGAGTTCCTGCTGGAGCTGCTCGAGGGTACGGCCTTCCTTGATGCCGAGGGCCTTGCGGGCGGCCGGAGTGAGGTCCACGACGGCGGCCTCATCGAAGTACAGGGCGCTGGAGGAATCGAAGACGGCAACGAGGCCCTGGGCCTTCGCGAGGTCCTGGACGGCCTTCTGGGCCTTCTCCATGATCGGGCTCATGAGTTGGGCCTGCTGCTGCTGGAGTTCCTGGGAGATGGTCTGCTGGAACTCCTGGATCCGGTTCTGGATGTCAACCAGTTCCTTCTCCTTGGCCTCCTTGATGGCGGCGGTCCAGGAAGCGGACTTCTGCTGGTACTGATTGGCCTTGGTCTGATACTCTTCCACCATCGAGGAGAAAGTCTCCTGGGCTTCGTTCTGCATCGCATTGATCTGCTCGCGGGCGGCGTCGGCCTCGGGGGCAAGCTGATAGAGTTCGGTGAAGTTGACACGACCGAGCTTCTGGGCGGAAGCGGAGAGGGTCAGAAGCGCCATGGCGGCGATAACAAGAATCTTTTTCATATTACGTTGTAGTTTTTAGATTTCGTTTCGGGAAGGGTTAATCGCAAATGTTGTACCAATCTTTTAGAACTGCTGTCCGATGACGAAGTGGAACTGGCTGCCGCCGTTCTTGGAGTCGTCGAAGCCGTAGCCCCAGTCGACGCCCAGGAGACCGATCATCGGGAGGAAGACGCGGACGCCCACACCGGCGGAACGCTTGATCTGGAACGGATTGAACTCACGGATGTCCGCCCAGCAGTTACCGCCCTCGAGGAAACCGAGGACATAGATGGTGGACTGCGGCTGGAGGATCACCGGATAACGGAGTTCCACCGTGAACTTGTCGTAGATATTACCCGCATAGGTACCGGTGGAACTGTACGGCGTGACGCGCATCGGCGTGAGGGAATAGTCCTCGTAACCGCGCAGGGAAACGATTTCCGCGCCGTAGGTCATGTAGCCCGACATACCGTCGCCGCCCACCTGGAAACCTTCGAACGGGGAATAGCCCCAGTTGCGGTTGTAGTATCCGAGGAAACCGAACTGCGCCCGGCTCATCAGCACGAGGTCGCCCACCAGTTTCGTATAGATGGCACCGTTGAACTTCCACTTGTGGTACTCGATCCACTTGTAGCGGTTCGCGGAACTCCACTCATTCTGGACGGTACCCGTATTGTCCAGATACGTAGCGTCGTAATTGATGTCTTTCCAACTGTCCACCTTCACCTTCTCTCCGTTCTTGTACGTGTACTTGCGGAAGAGGGAATACGGCGGGGTCAACTGCACGGAGGCGGAGAAATCGGATCCCACGCGGGGATAGATCTGCTGGTCCGTGGAGTTGCGGCTCAGGGAGAGCGTGTAACTCAGGTTGTGTGAGATACCGTCGTTGAAGGCGAAATAACTGTTGTACCAGTTGGTAAGTTTATAAGTCTGCCAACTCAGGCTGTTGTACAGGACGAAGTAGTTGTCCGGCCACTTGAGGCGGTTGCCCAGACCGGCGTTGAAACCGAAGACTTCGAACATGCGGTCCGTGGAGAGGATGCCGATGTACAGATAGGAGTCCGTCATCCTGGAATAATAGCCGGACAGGCTCAGGGAAGTCGGTTTCTTGCCGAAGAGCCAGGGCTCCATGAAACTGGCGCTCAGGGTGGTGTAATACCGGCCGTTCGTCTGGAAACGGAAGGAGAGCGTCTGCGCGTCACCCAGCGGAACCGGCCGCCAGGCATTCTTCTCGAACATCCGGTGCGTGGAGAAGTTGTTGAAACTCACGCCCGCCGTGGCGACGAAGGTATTGCCGCCCCAGCCGCCGGAAAGTTCCAGCGTGGAGGAAGGTTTCTCCGTCACGTTGTACACCAGGTCCACGGTATTGTTGAGTTGGTTGGGGAGGACGGAATATCCGCCCGGTCCCATGATGGCTTCAGCATCAAACTGGCCCAGGGAGGCGATTTCACGGATGGAACGCTCGAAATCCGACTGGCTGAACAGATAGCCCGGACGGGTCATGATCTGGCGGCGGACCACTTTCTCGTTGGTCAGGTCGTTACCGTTGATGACGATGTTGTTCAGGGTGGCCGGTTTACCTTCGGAGATGCGCATTTCCACATCCACGGAGTCGTTCTGGATGTTCACCTCCACCGGCGTGATGTTGAAGAACAGGTAACCGTTGTCCCGGTACAGTTTGGTGATGTCGTAGTCCGTCTGCTTGCCACCGCCGTGGAGGCGCTTGTCCATCGTGACCATGTCGTAGATGTCGCCTTTCTTGATCTGCAGGACCTCGTCCAGGACCTCGGAAGGATAGACCGAGTTGCCGGTCCAGGTCACGTTGCGGAAATAGTATTTCGGACCCTCGTCGAACACCATGTCGATCGAGATGTGCTTCGGGTCCACATAATAGACGGAGTCCCGAACCAAGCGGGCGTCGCGATAGCCGGCCTCGTTGAAGGCGTCCAGGACGGTCTTCCGGTCGTTCTGGTACTCCTTCTCCTTGAACTTCTTGGATTTGAAGAAGTTATACCACTTGTTGGAGTGGGTCTCCTTCATGTTCTTGGAGAGTTTGTATTCCGAGACATCGGTGTTGCCGATGAAATTGATGTCCTTGATACGGACCTTGTTGCCTTTCTTGACGTCGAAGTTCACCCGGATGGCGCTGCGGATCATCGTGTCCTTCTGGACCTGCGTGTCCACCTCGCAGAGGAGGTATCCCTTTTCCTTGTAGTAACGCTTGATGATGTCTTCGGAAGTACTCTTCACGTAATCGGAGAATTCGCGGCCCGGGCGGAGGTTCAGACGCTCCTGGAGATCTTTCCGCTCGCCGGACTTGACGCCGGAATAGGTCCAGCGGGAGACTCTCGGGCGCTCCTTGATCACCACCTTGAGCCAGGCGGTGTCGCGGGTGGCGTTCAGGGAATCCACCCGGACGGCCACGTCCTCGAAATAACGCTGGGCGACCAGGCGCTTCACCACGCCCGTCACGTCCTCGCCCGGAACGGTGATGGACATGCCTTTCTGGAGTCCGGTCAACTGGAGGATCTGGTTCTCGCCGAAGTACTGGTTGCCTTCGACGCCCACCCCGCCGACAATGTATTTCTGAGGATTCGAATAATCTATCTCGATCGCGTCTCGGCCGTTCTGCGCCCACAGGATCGGTCCCGTGAGAGCGAGAAGCAGCAGGCAGGCGGTCTTCCGTATCTTCATCGTTAAATCAGTCATTATCCTGCAAAGATAATTCTTTTATTTGACTTTTCCATATCTGCGGTCCCGGGAGGCATACGCCTCAAGGGCGGCCCGGAACTCGGGCTTCCGGAAATCGGGCCAGAGTACGTCCGTGAAATAGAACTCCGTGTAGGCGCACTGCCAGAGGAGATAGTTGGAGATGCGCTGCTCGCCGGAGGTACGGATCAACAGGTCCGGATCCGGGATGCCGGCGGTCACGAGGTATCGGTCGAAATCCCCGATTTCCATGTTCTGGACACCGTCGGAGCCCTTTTCGGCCGCCGCCCGCTTCATCGCCTGGAGGATATCCCACTTTCCGCTGTAACTCAGGAAGACGATGAGCGTCATCCGGGCGCAGCCGGCGGTCATCTCCATCAGGTTGTCGATGGCGGCATTCAACTTGTCCGACAGGCGTCTCCGGTTCCCCAGCACGACGAAACGGACGCCGTTGTCCATGAGTGTCTTCACCTCATTGCGGATGGCCTCCATCATGAGTTCCATCAGCCGGTTCACCTCCGCCTCGGGACGGTTCCAGTTCTCTTCGGAGAAAGCATAGAGCGAGAGGTACTTCACTCCCGCCTCCACGGCCGCCTCGGTGCAGGCGCGGACGCTCTCCACCCCTTCCACGTGGCCATATACGCGTTCACGGCCCCGGGCTTTCGCCCAGCGGCCGTTACCGTCCATGATGATGGACACATGTACGGGAACTTCCATATTCACCAGTTAACCATTGTTACGCATGTCCTCGCCCCAGAAAAGCCTGGACGTAAGGGCCCGGACGAAACCGGACTCGGCGAGCCGGATACGCTTAAGCGAAAACTGTGCCATCTCGACATGGATGCTCCATTCCTGGGTGATTTCCATCGTACGGTTGTCCGTACTCATGATGGCCACCCCGTCGCGGCTCTCGAAGGAGATGTCCACCTTCGCCGTTTCCGGGAGCACGATCGGACGCACGTTCAGGTTGTGCGGGGAGATCGGGGCGATGATGAGGACCTTGGTATCCGGCATGCAGATGGGGCCGCCCACGCTCAGGGAATAGGCCGTGGAACCGGAGGAAGTGGAGACGATCAGCCCGTCCGCCCAGTAGGTCGGGAGCGCCTCGCCGTTCACGCTGGCGCGGATGCCCAGCACGGAAGGGCCTTTGCGGTGGATTGCCACCTCATTCACCGAATAAGGCAGCATGCCGATGCTCTTGCGGGCCCCGGGACCCTTGAGGGTGGCATTGAGGACGGTCCGGTACTCGATGCTGAAGTCCCCTTCCATGAGGGCCTTCAGGACCGCTTCCGGCCGGTTTTCGCACAGGAAGCCGATCCGGCCGAAGTTCACGCCCAGGATGGGCAGGCCGATGTCCGAGACGATGTGCGCAGCCGACAGGAAGGTCCCGTCGCCACCCCTGGAAAGGACCAGGTCGGTCTCCGGACGGATGTCGGACTTGGTCTTGATCTCATATACTTCGTAAGAAGCGGATTCCAGTTCACTCAGCAGGGCGCGCATGCGCGGCTCTTCCCGCAACTCGTCTTTCAAGACGAAATAACCTATTTTCATTCGGGCACTTTCATTTCAGCCGCCAAAAATAACACTTTAAATTATAAAAATCACTATTTTTGTCGCGAAAACAAACCATCAATACCCGAGAACATGACCCGGCTCAGTGTCAACATCAATAAGTTCGCCACCCTCCGCAACGCCCGCGGCGGCAACCTGCCCGACGTGACGAAGGCGGCCCTGGACTGCGAACGCTTCGGCGCGGAGGGCATCACCGTCCATCCCCGCCCGGACGAACGCCACATCCGTTACGCCGACGTGCGGACCATCCGTCCGCTCCTGAAAACCGAATTCAACATCGAAGGAAACCCGATTCCCTCGTTCATCGACCTGGTGTGCGAAGTGGTCCCGGACCAGGTCACCCTGGTCCCCGACGCGCTTGATGCCATCACCTCCAACGCCGGGTGGGACACCTTGAAAAACAAGGACTTCCTGACCGACGTATGCCGGGAATTCAAGTCCCGCGGCATCCGGACGTCCATCTTCATCGACCCGGATCCGGCGCAGGCCGAAGGGGCCGCCGCCTGCGGGGCCGACCGCGTGGAACTGTACACGGCCGACTACGCCGCCGAGTATCCCCAGGGCCCGGACGCCGCCATCGCCCGCTACCTGGAGACGGCGAAGGCCGCCCGTAGTTGCGGGCTTGGTCTCAACGCCGGGCACGACCTCTCCCTGGAGAATCTCGCCTTCTTCATCCGGACCATTCCCTGGACGGACGAGGTTTCCATCGGCCACGCCCTCGTCTGCGATGCCCTGTACATGGGCCTGGAGGCGACCATTGCGGCATATCTTGCACAAATCCGCAAAAAATAGTTATCTTTGCATTCTTGTACTACGCAAAATATTAATTGCACAATAATGAAAAAGACTGCATCCATCCTGAGCGCCGTCCTGGTGGCCGGCCTCGCCCTCACCAGCTGCAACAACGCCGCTACGGCCCCTGCCGCTGAAGCCAAGTCCGACACCACCGCCGTCGCCGGCAGCATCGTATTCTTCAACATCGACAAGGTCGTCGAGAGTTATGACATGGCGAACGACTTGCGCAGCGCCGTGGAGACCAAGGTCGGCGGCATCCAGTCCGAAATCGACCGCCGCGGCAACAAACTCCAGAAAGATGCCAACGACTTCCAGAACAAGATGGACAAGGGCCTGCTGACCACGTCCGTCGCGAACGCCCAGTACCAGAAACTCCAGCAGCAGCAGAACGAGTACCAGCAGTACGTGGTCCGCAAGCAGCAGGAGATGAACGAGGAGCAGCAGGTGATGCTGAACCAGATCATGAACGCCATCGCCGAGTATGTGCAGGAGTACAACGCCGAGAAGCAGTACGCCCTCATCCTCACCACCTCCGGTGACATCCTCCCGGCCCCCGTTGTGACCGGCGCTCCCGCCCTCGACATCACCGACGAGATCCTTGCCGGCCTGAATGCGGCCTACGTCAAGACCAAAGCGGCCGAGACCGGGAACAAATAGTCGATGAAGATCGCCATACTGTCCAGTTTCTATCCCCTTCGGGGAGGCATTTCCCAGTTCAACGCGAGCCTGCTCGCGGGACTGGGAAAACTGCACGATGTCAAGGCCTTCAGTTTCAAGCGGCAGTACCCCGAAATCCTTTTCCCCGGGAAAACGCAGTATGTGACTCCGGACGACGAGGCCGTTCCGGTCGAGGCGGAAGCCTTGCTGGACACGGCCAATCCTCTTTCGTACGCGCGCACGGCACGCGCCATCCGTGCATGGGAGCCGGACCTCCTCGTGATGAAGTACTGGATGTCGTGGTTCGCCCCGTCCCTGGGATGGGTGGAGCGGCATGTCGGCCCCCGCTGCAAGGTGGTTCCCGTGCTGGACAACGTCATTCCCCATGAGCCCCACTGGTTCGACAAGCCCCTGACGAAGTGGTTCCTCGCCGGATGTGACGGTTACATCACCATGTCCCAGAGCGTGACGGACGACCTGCTTTCCCTCAAGCCGGACGCCCGCTACGTGCTCCTCCCCCACCCGCTGTATTCCCACTTCGGAGAGAAACTGCCCCGGGAGGAAGCGGCACGGGCGCTGGGCATCGACCCTACCCTGAAGACGCTGCTGTTCTTCGGCCTCATCCGTGACTACAAGGGGCTGGACATCCTGCTGGAGGCCTTCCGGGACCTGCCGGAAGACTATCAACTCGTCGTGGCGGGCGAACCCTACGGTTCCTTCGACAAGTATCGGGCGATCATCGATTCCCTGCCCGGAAAGGACCGGGTCCACGTGTTCCCGGACTATGTGAAGGACTCGGAGGTCAAACGCTATTTCAGCGCGGCCGACGTAACCGTCCTCCCCTATCGGAGCGCCACCCAGAGCGGCATCAGTTCCATTTCCTACCACTTCGAAGTGCCGATGATCGTCACCGACGTCGGCGGCCTGAAGGGCACCATCGGCGACCGCGGCACGGGAATTGTCGCCCCTGTCGCCACACCGGAGGCGATCCGGAAGGAAATCCTCCGCTATTTTGCGGATCCCGTCCTCCGGAACGGCTGCATCGACGCCATCCGCCGGGAGAAGGAACGTCTCTCCTGGGACCGGTTCGCAGCCGGGCTGACCGCCTTTGCCGAGCAACTTTAACAGACTTGAGATGAAGAAAACCCGAAATACGGCCCTGTTCATGGCAATCCTCTGCCTTACGCTGGCAGGAACGCCTGACCTCCGCGCACAGGATTATGTTCCCGTACCGGTTACGGTTTCCCGCTCCACCGTCAGTATCGACGGGAAGAGTTATTATGCCCACATCGTCCTGGAACGGCAGACCATCTACGGCATCACCAAGGCCTATGACGTCACGGAGGAGGTCCTTTATTCCGCCAATCCCCTGCTGAAAGAGAACGGACTCAAGTCGGGCACCGTCATCTACATTCCCGTGGACAAGAAAGCCGTCCAGGAAACGGCCAGGCCCCAGACCGTGGTGACGAAACCGAAAGACAAGGCCGAAACGGAAAAGGAGGCCGTCGTGGCGAAGTCCGGTCCCCGGGACGTGAAAGAGGCATTCCCGGACAAGGAAGGATTCGTCAAGCACACCGTCAAGTGGTTCGAAGACATCTACGACGTGGCGAAGCAATACGGCGTCACGCCACAGGACATCATGGATGCCAACGGACTCAAATCCAGCCGCATTTCCAAACGCCAGGTCCTGTATGTCCCGATCCTGAGCGACGAAGAGAAAGCCCGGCGGGCCGCCGCGGCCGTCAAGCCGCCCACGATTCCGGTCATTGAAGACCCGGTCATCGCCGACCAGGGAATCGGGGAGACGCAGACTTTCGATCCGATCCGGGTGGAACAGCCCGAAGTTGCCCAGATGGAAAAACTGGACAAGGACAAGCCGGTGGAAGGAACGGCTGCAGCCGAAGAAAAGGAGGAGGAAGGCATCCTGGACTGGCTTGCCGGCAAAGGAAACGTGGAAATGGCCCTGGTCCTTCCGTTCAACGCCGCCGGCAAGGTCAGCGAAACGAACATGGACTTCTACTCCGGTGTCCTTCTGGCCCTCCGGGACCTGGAGAGGGAAGGCGTCAAGACCAAGTTGAACGTGTACGACTTGCAGGCCGGACTCCCCGCCTCCTTCGAACTGGAGAAGAATGACTTCGTCCTGGGACCGGTCACGGCCGCAGACCTCTCGACCGTCCTGGAACGCACCGAGGGACGGACGACCGTCATCTCGCCGCTGGACCAGCGTGCGGCATCCCACACGCAGGACCATGCGAATTTCATCCAGGCACCTTCCTCCGCCCGGAACCAGTATGAGGACCTGGCCGCGTGGGCGGCACAGGACCTGGGCAAGGCGGACCGGATCATCCTGGTCACCGAAAAGGTCACCGGCTCCACGGCACCGGCTTCCGGTGTCCGGGAAGCCCTCCTGAACGCCGGCATCTCCTTCCAGGGAGTCAGTCTGGGTCAGGGAGAGACCCGCTCCCTCCCGTCCAGCCTCACCTCACAACTGACCAAAGGCGGGGAGAACCGGATCATCGTCGCCTCGGAAAAAGAGACCTTCGTCGCGGACATGGTCCGCAACCTCGGCATCCTCCGGGGAAGGGGTTACGACATCGTCATGTACGCCCCGTCGCGTGTCCGCACTTTCGATTCCGTGGAACCCAACGCATATCACCAGTGTTCCCTCCACATCAGTTCCTCCTACTTTGTGGACTACGCCGACACACGCGTGAAATCCTTCGTCCGCACCTACCGGGCGCTGTTCAAGACCGAGCCCAGCCAGTTCGCATTCCAGGGCTATGACACCGCCCGCTACTTCGTTTCGCTGGTGAGCAAGTACGGTCCCCATTGGACGAAGGCGATTTCCCGCGAGACCGGCAAGGGGCTTCATACCGATTTCCGGTTCGAAGCCGTCCCAGGCGGGGCCTTCCGCAACACAGCCGTGCGCCGGATCGTCTACAACACCGATTATACGACAGAACTTGACAGATAAGAAGATGGAACACATCCGTTGCCTCATCCTCGGCGGAGGTCCCGCCGGATTCACCGCCGCCATCTACGCCTCCCGCGCCAACCTCTCCCCCGTCCTGTACGAGGGTATCCAGCCGGGCGGCCAACTCACGACGACCACCATCGTGGAAAACTTCCCCGGTTTTCCCGGCGGCGTGGACGCCAATACCCTGATGGACAGCATGCGTGAGCAGGCCCGGAGTTTCGGGGCCGATGTCCGCAGCGGCGTCGCTACATCCGTGGACCTGTCCGGGCGGCCCTTCAAGGTCGTCATCGACGGAGAGAAGGAACTGGAGGCGGAGGCACTCATCATCGCCACCGGAGCGACGGCCCGCTACCTGGGCCTGCCTTCGGAAGAGAAATACAAGGGCTCGGGCGTTTCCGCCTGCGCCACCTGCGACGGCTTCTTCTACCGGAAGCGTACGGTCGCGGTGGTCGGCGGCGGGGATACGGCCTGCGAAGAGGCACTGTACCTTGCATCCCTCGCCAAGAAAGTCTATATGATTGTCCGCCGGGACGTGTTCCGCGCCTCCCAGGCGATGCAGAAGAAGGTCTTCGCCACGGAAAACATCGAGGTCCTTTGGAACTGCAACACGCAGGAGGTCCTCGGAGACGGCTTCGGCGTCACCGGTGCCCGTCTTCTGCGCAAGGATGGCACTGTCTTTGATATCGATATCGACGGTTTCTTCCTCGCCATCGGGCACCACCCCAACTCGGAACTGTTCGCTCCCTGGGTGGAGACGGATGCGAACGGGTACATCGTGACCGAAGGGAAATCCTCCCGCACCCGCGTGGAGGGCGTCTTTGCGGCCGGTGATGTCCAGGATCCCCAGTACCGGCAGGCCGTGACGGCCGCCGCCTCGGGGTGCATGGCCGCCCGGGATGCGGAGAAGTTCCTCCTCGAGATTTGACTATCGTTTAGGTATGACTATGAAGTTTAGAAGAACCCTTATCCTTGCGCTCGCCGGCCTCCTGGCTGCGGTTTCCTGCAAGTCGCAGTACGAGACGCTGCTTTCGTCCAACGACGTGGACGCCAAGTACCAGGCGGCGATGGATTTTTTCAACCAGAAGAAGTACCTCAAGGCGGCCCAGTTGTTCGAGTCCATGGCCGTCCTCACCAGCGGCACCCCGCGGGACGACACGGTCCAGTTTTACTGGGGCCTGTCCAACTACCGCTACAAGGATTATTATACCGCCGAGTCCAACTTCGCGAAGTTCATCTCGAACTACCCGCGCAGCCCGTTCACGGGCGAGGCCATCTTCCTGCGCCTGGACTGCCTCTACCGGGCCACCTACCGTTGGGAGTTGGACCAGACGCCCACGCGGACCTGCCTGGCCGCCATCGCCCAGTATGTCCAGGAATACCCGTCGGACAAGGGGCACCTGGAGGCCTGCCAGAAGATGATGGACGACCTGTATGACCGGCTGGACCGCAAGGCCTATGAGAACGCCCGCCTCTACTACAAGATGGAGGACTATCTCGCCGCCCGCGTCGCCCTGCGTAACGTCCTGAAGGACAATGCCGACAACCGCTATCGGGAAAACATCCTCTACTATACCGCGATGGCTTCCTACCACTATGCCCGCCTCAGCGTACCGGCCAAGCAGCAGGAACGCTACCTCACCTTTGCCGACGACTACCTGAACTTCATCGGCGAGTATCCCGAATCCAAGTACCGCCGCGAACTGGACGTGATGTACCGCCGGTCCCAGCGCGCCCTGGGCAAGTACGAGGGGGCCGACGAGGAACTCGAACTCAAGGCCAAGGACTTCGAACGGGAGCGCGAGGCCATGGAGAAAGCAAATGGAAAATAATTGAAACCCGCGAGAGAAAAGGGCGGTAATTATTAATGGATACAAAAAAGAATTGACAGATATGGACGCTAACAGCAAGAAGAAAGTTCCCCAGAACACCATCACCCGCGACATCAAGAACCTCGCAGCCCCGACCGGCAACATCTACGAGTCCGTCGTCATCCTGTACAAGCGGGCGAACCAGATCGCAGCCGCCGAGAAGAAGGAGCTCACCAAGAAGCTCGAGGATTTCCGCAACGACCGCGACACGATGGAAGAGGTGTTCGAGAACAAGGAGCAGATCGAAATCTCCAAGTACTATGAGCGCCAGCCCAAGCCGGACCTTGTGGCCATCGCCGAGTTCGAGAACGGCGAGCTGTACTACCGCCGGGCGCAGAGCGAGAACCCGATTGACATCAACGGCGAGTAATGCTCCGCTCCCTCCACGTCTCCAACTACGTACTCATCGACTCTCTGGAAATTGATTTTCCGGAGGGTCTCGTTATTATAACCGGGCAGACCGGCGCTGGCAAGTCCATCCTCATCGGTGCCCTGGAACTCGTACTCGGAGGAAAGGCCGATGCCTCCCTGGTGGGAGTGCATGGGGAGACGTGCGTGGTGGAAGCGGAATTCCAGATAGCCGGAGACAGCGCGCTGCAGGCCATCCTGGAGCGGAACGACCTGGAGGAGACCGACACCCTGACCATCCGCCGGGTGGTGAACCGGTCCGGCCGGTCCCGCAGTTTCGTGAGCGACGAACCGGTGTCCCTGCCTGTCCTGCAGGAACTGTCGGAAAGGCTCATCGACATCCATTCCCAGCACCAGACGCTCCGACTCGCGGACCCGGCGTTCCGGATGTCGATGCTGGATCACTATGCCGGGAACGGAAGCCGGCTCGCCGCCTGCCGCGTGGCCTGGTCGGCCTGGCAGGACGCCCGGAAGACGCTCGCCGACACGACCGCCCGCCTGGCAGCCCTTCAGACGGAAAAGGGTTACAATGAGGCCCTGTACCGCAAACTGGACGAAGCCCGGCTGCGGGAAGGAGAACTGGAGGAACTGGAAGCCGAGCAGAAGCAACTTGCCCACGCGGAGGAACTGAAAGAGTACCTGAGCGCCGCGGAAGAGATCCTGACCCCGTCGGACGACCGGGCGCCCCTGACCGCCCAGTTGAAGGAAGCGGAGAAGCAGATGGCCCGGGCAGGCCGGTTCATCCCCTCGCTGGAACCGCTGGA
>Ga0247609_10003977_pt1 | contig 14829 bp, 14 predicted proteins | sample 172DNAGHGlowgp2_FD_193487 | JGI IMG/M metagenome (GOLD analysis project Ga0247609, IMG submission 193487) | Sheep rumen microbial communities from Palmerston North, Manawatu-Wanganui, New Zealand - 1728 DNA GHGlow gp2 | ecosystem: Host-associated > Mammals > Digestive system > Stomach > Rumen ...
GTCCCCATGCGGCATCCATGCTGTGTGACGACAGGTTGCCCATCAGGGCGATGTTGGTGCCGTGTTCAGGGTTGAGGAAGAAGGCGTGCTTCATGTATCCCTCATAGCGTTCGGTCTCGATGTTGATACCGTATAGGTGATGCAAGTCAGGAGCCGTGTGATGAGTCTGCCCGCCATTACGTTTCTCGTTGATGAGACCCAGGCCGCCATGGAACAGATGGCTGTCTCCGTGCCATTTCCAGCGGTTCATCAGGTTCACTTGGCGCACGTTGGGCTGGTCTTGGAAGCCGTCATGATTCATGTCGTGGTGTCCCCATTCATCCTGATAGTGGGCCAGCAGTTCGGAGCTGAGCCGTTGTGTGAGATGCACGTTGCCATCGGCGTTGGCCTCAAATCGTCCTAGTGAACTGCCATACAGGTTGACGGTCAATCCCGGGTCATTGTCGGGCTTGAGGTACTCGATGTCAATTTGTCCAGTAATGCTCTCGTAGCCGTTGCGCACCGATGACGCGCCCTTGGAGACCTGGATGCTGTTCATCCACGGCCCTGGCACATAGTCGAGGGCGTAGGGGCTGGCAGCGCCGCGCCAGTTGGGAAGATTCTCGGTGAGCATCTGCACGTAGGTGCCGCTCAAGCCGAGCAGCCTGATTTGTTTTGCCCCCGTGGCGGCATCGCTGTAGTTCACATCTACCGACGGATTGGTCGTGAAACTCTCACCCAGGTTGCAGCAGGCCGCCCTGAACAGTTCCACGCGGTTGATGCGTATCCCGTTCTCTGCACCTGCCACGCGGCTCATGCCTGGCCGGCGTGTCGTCACGGTCAATTCTTCCAGCTCTCTTGATTTGACGGTGTCAGGTTCGTTTTGTCCATACGCAGCCACTCCGGTAAGCAAGCAAATGCCCGTGACAAGATAGCGCAACGACCAGGGCATACCCCATCCCGTTAACCGCGATATGTGACTAGTAAATTTCATTTTGGCCGACAAAGTTAAGCATTTTTTTCTCACTATGCAAGAATCACTTGCCAGCGATCGACCATCTCATTGCAAACAAGCCCCCGCCCATCATCACCGCCCCCATGATTAGAGGGTGTGTCATAAATGTTCGCCCGATATAATAACCGCTCTAACGAGCGGGAAATTAAAACAAATTTTGTATTTAAATTAAGCAAATTAAATTTTTATATCAATTTTTCAATTAATTTGTATAAATTTCCCGTGCGTAGCACGGTTAAATATTGCGACGTTGAATTATGACACAGCCTCCCATTCACCATCGTCCTCCGCGTCACTGTGGTCCCGTATGGCGGGTTGCCAACCCGCCCCTCCCGCCTGCCTGTAACACATTATTATTAAAAATGATCCTTGCGTGCTACCGCTTCGGTTGCAGGCTCTGGCGGTAACTGCTGGGCGACTGGCCAAGGTGCTTGGTGCAGTAGCGGCTGAAGTAACTCAATGAGGTGAAATTCATGTGTTCGGCTATCTGGGTGAGCGACAGGCGCTCGTCGTTCAGATAGTCTTTCAGTATGGGCACGGTGTGACGGTCGATGTAGGAGGTGACGCTGTGGCCGGTCACGCGCTTGATGGTCGCCGACAGGTATTTGGGCGATACGTTCAACCGCTGGGCATAGTAGCTCACGTCGCGCTCAGTGCGGCTGATACCTGTAGCGAGTAGCGCCATCAGTTGTTTCACGATATAGGCCGTGCGATCGGTGTGCGTGTCGGTGGCATCACGCTCGGCATGAGCCTCAAAGATGTCATACATCATGGTCAGGCACAGGCTGCCCATCAATTCGCTGTAAAACTGCATGTGGCGATCACCCATGCGGTCACGCAGCCTGTGGAAGCTGTCGAGCAAATGTCCTGCCTGCTCATCGGTCAGCGGCACGACGGGATCCTGGTTCAGAGAGATGCTGCCCCCAATGCTGTAGTTGTTGGACGGCAGCAGGTTTTGCAGGAATTTATAGTCAGCGGCAAACCACTCCACCTGCATGTCAGGATGTGCAGCAAGATTGCTCACGCGGTTGGGCATGGGAATCACCACCAGGTCATTCTTCATGATGTGGTAACAGTGCTCGTTGAACACAAAACTGCCCTCACCCGCAGTGCACAACAAGTGCATGCAGGTGTGGCTCAACTGCGGGGCGTTCATCCCGTAGAAATCCGTCGAAAAAAGAAAATCAGCCTTCATAGCCACAAAATTAGGCAATAAAAATCACCCTATCAAAAGATTTGTGCAAAAAGTGAAAATCATGGTGCAATTTGTGAAAGTGCTACCATGAAAAATCGATATAATTTTGCAGTGTAATTAACAACATCAAGAAATTAAAGAAAAAATGGAAGCAATCATTGTTGACCCCCGCAAAACCACTCCTGAGGAAATGGAGCGCGGCATGCGAGATGTGAAACTCGTTTTCACCATTAACCAAACCATGCCTTACACCGAAGAATATAACAATCTGGTGAAGGAACTTTTTGGCGATAACCTGGGCGACGGAGCCATGGTGATGCCACCGCTCAAGGGCGTGTGCTTCGACAGGGTGAAGATTGGCAAGGATGTGATGATTATGCCCGACTGCCTGATGATGTCGCGAGGCGGTATCACCATCGACGATAATGCCATGATTGCCGCCAATGTGCAGCTCATCAGCAACAATCATGACTTGCACGATCGCCAGTTGCTCATCTGCAAGCCTGTGCACATTGGCAAGAATGCGTGGATTGGTGCGGGCGCCACCATTCTTCCTGGCGTGACCGTTGGCGAGAATGCAGTCGTGGCTGCAGGTGCCGTGGTGACCAAGGACGTCGCTCCTAACACCATCGTGGGCGGCAATCCCGCAAAGTTTATCAAGAATATTGAGTAATAAGATAAGGAGGGCAAACTATGATTTTCGATAGAAACGAACAGAAAGCAGTTGTGGCACTCTTGGGTGCCGGCAGTATGGGAACCGCCATCGTGCGCCGCATTGCTGCGGGCAAGAAGATTCTGTTGGGCGACATCAGCGAGAAGGCGCTGGAGCGCGTGGGCGAGGACTTCCGTCGTTGTGGTTATGACGTGGAAACAATGGTAGTCAATGCCTTGCAGAAGGACAGCGTGGAAGCATTTGCACAGCGTGCCGCTGAGCTGGGTCCCGTGATGTACTTCATCGATACGGCTGGCGCATCGCCCAATCAGGCCAATCCCGAGCACATCGTCGACCTCGACATGGTGGGCACAGGCTATGCAGTGGATGCCTTCGGGCAAGTAATGGCTGAGGGGGGCGCAGGACTCATTATCTCGAGTCAGGCCGCCTACATGTACCCCATTCCCAACGACATCGAACTGCAACTGGTGAACACGCCGACCGAAGAACTGAAAAACGTGAAGTTCATCCAGGAGGTGGCCATGCAGAACAGCGGCTTTGCCTACATGATTGCCAAGCGTATGAACCACCTGCAGGCACAGCGTGCCGCCGCTACCAGCTGGCGCAAGCGCCGCGCCCGCATCAACACCATCTCACCGGGTGTCATCGTCACTCCGTTGGCCTATGACGAGTTCAATGCCAACGGCGAGGGCTATCAACGCATGATTGACGCGTCGGCTGCCCAGCGCACTGGAACGAGTGACGAAATCGCTGAGGCTGCCGCCTTCCTGCTCGGAGAGCATGCCCGTTTTATCACAGGCACCGACCTGCTCATCGATGGTGGTGTCATCGCCGCTATCCGCACTGGGGAATATCAATTAGGATAACAAGCAACGACTATGAAATTCAAAAATATCATTACAATCGCTATGGCGCTGCTCGTATCGACGGCATGCAGCGGCCAGGCAAAACAAAAACAAGAAAAAGAAATGGAAGCAACAGGCAAAGCATTGGTAGTGTTCTTCTCGCACGCAGGAGACAACTACTCGGTAGGTAATATCGAGGTAGGCAACACCAAAATCGTCGCTGACTACATCAGCGAGATGATTGGTGCCGACCAGTTTGAGATCGTGACGCACAAGTATGACGGCATGGCATACACACCGTTGATCAACCTGGCCCAGGAAGAGGCCAATAACGGTGAGTTGCCCGAGTATGAGGGCGACGTGGACATGAGCGGCTACGACACCGTCTTCATCGGCGGTCCCGTGTGGTGGGGTACTTATCCTCAGGTGATGTTCACCTTCTTCAAGAAGCACGCTGGCGACCTCGAGGGCAAGACCGTCATCCCTTTCACCACCCATGAGGGCAGCGGCTTGGCCAACTGTGTCGAGGACGTGAAGGCTGCCTTCCCTGGCGCCAACGTCACTAAGGGCTACAGCATCTACGGCCACGAGGTGCGCACCGGCAAGGCCAAAGTCGAGAAGTGGCTCAAAGGTTTAGGTTATTAATAACAAACGACTATAAACTCATGGACTACATTAAATTAAATAACGGCGTTGAGATGCCGACCCTGGGCTACGGTGTATTTCTGGTGAGCCCCGATGAGTGTGAACGTTGCGTGACCGATGCTTTGGGCGTGGGCTATCGACTGATTGACACGGCTCAAGCCTATGCAAACGAGGAAGGCGTGGGCAACGCATGGCGCAAGAGCGGCATCAAGCGCGAGGACCTGTTCCTCGTGACAAAAGTGTGGATCAGCAATGCTGGCGAGGAAAAGGCAGCAAAGAGCATCGACGAGAGCCTGCGCAAGTTGCAGACCGAGTACATCGACCTGCTGCTCATCCACCAGGCCTATGGTGACGTGTTCGGCTCATGGCGGGCGATGGAGAAGGCCTATCGTGACGGAAAGGTGCGCGCCATTGGCGTGAGCAACTTCCAGGCGGGCCGCTTCTTTGATTTCGCCCACTATGTGGACGTGAAACCGATGGTCAACCAGCTGCAGTGCAACACGCTCATCCAGCAGACGGGCATCGAACCGATTCTTGATGAGTTCGGCACGAAGATGATGGCGTGGGGACCACTCGGTGGACAAGGCGTCGATGGTATCGTCAAGAGCGAGGAACTGGCAACGATTGGTGCCAAGTATGGTAAGAGTGCCGCCCAGGTGGCCCTTCGCTGGCTCACCCAGCGTGGCATCGTTGCCATACCCAAGTCGAGTCACAAGGAGCGCATGGCGCAGAATCTCGACATCTTTGACTTCGCGCTCACCGAGGACGATATGGCCCAGATTGCTAAATTGAACCAGCACGACACAGGCACCATCAACTTTGGTGACCCGCAGTTCGTGAAATACTTGATAGAGAATTACGGATAACTCAAAACCAGACCATTATGAAAACAATAAGATTATTCTTGTCGGCAGTGCTGATGCTTACATCAGTTGCAGTTCTAGCACAGTCCCAAGTGTATTTCACCAAGGAGATCACACCCGAATCATTGGTGAAAATCTATAAGGCCCTGGGCGTCGAGGCTACGGGTCGCGTGGCGGTGAAAATCTCAACGGGCGAGGGCGGCAACACCCACTACCTGAAGCCGACCTTGATCCGTCAGCTCGTGGAGGAGGTCAACGGCACCATCGTGGAGTGCTGCACTGCCTATCCTGGCACCCGTATGGACCCGAAAAAGCACTGGGAGACCATTCATGAGCATGGCTTTGACAGCATCTTTGCCGTCGACCTGATGGATGAGTTCGGTGATTTGCGCATCCCTGTTCAGGACCACAAGCACCTGCGTTACAACATTGTTGGTAACCATTTGCCCTACTACGACTTCATGATCAACCTTGCCCACTTCAAGGGCCATGCCATGGGCGGTTTTGGCGGCGTGCTCAAGAATGCTAGCATCGGTGTGGCATCAACGGCCGGTAAAGCCAACATCCATTCGGTGGGTATCACCGAGGATGCTGGGGAAATGTGGAATCACATTGATGACCAGGACGGGTTCCTTGAGTCGATGGCCGCAGCAGCCCAGGCGGTGCACAACTACTTCAGCGGGCGCGTCATCTACATCAACGTGATGAACAACATGTCGGTCGATTGTGACTGCGACGGCAGTCCTGCAAAGCCCGAGCTGCTCGACATGGGCATCATGGCATCGCTTGACCCTGTTGCCGTTGACCAGGCCTGCCTTGATATGGTGTTCAACCACAAGGGCAAGCCGGGTGATGACAATAAGCCCCTCATTGAGCGCATCAACCGCCAGCACGGCACCTACATTACCGACTATGCTGAACAGATTGGCTTGGGTTCAAAGACATACACCCTGATCAAACTTGATGAGTAACTGCAAATTGAGTTTTTGAAATTCAGGGGAATTTACCACATGACCTTGGGGCTGTGTCATAATTTATCTGCGGAAATCAAAACAAATTTTGTATTAATATTAGAACAGGTAAAAATTTTTATTTAATTTTTTAAATAATTTGTTTAAATTTCTCGGCCGTAGGCCGATTTATGTAGCGACATTGCAATTATGACACACCCTTTATGTTGTTTTTTTTGATTACCTTTGGAGCAAGTAATCAATTTCATAATGATATGAAGAGAATATTGACATGGATGCTGGCGCTTGCTGTGGTGGCTGGTGTGAGCGCTAAAACTAAAACAGTAAAAACGTCGCCGCAACTGAAATTTGACTCGTCAATCGGTGAAACGCGGACTTTGACCATGCCCGATGGCCAGAAGGTGAACTACACGGCCTATGAGGGCATGTTCTTCGTGACCAACGTGGAAGATTCGGCCTATCAGACCATCAACGTGTATGTGCCCGATGGAGCGACCCAGCAGACCCCGATACTGCTGCGCACCTATGTGGGCGGCTATATGGCGGCACCCGCCCAGCAGCCTAAGGCCAGCGATGCCACAGGCAGGGCATTGCGGGAGGGCTATGTAGTCGCCATTCCTGGCAGCCGAGGCCGCAACTCAACGGTGACCGCTACTAAAACCGACAAGAAGGTCGGCATCAAGAAGGGACAGACCATGTACACAGGCCGCGCCCCGGCTGCCATCCTGGACCTGAAGGCCGCCATCCGCTACCTGCGCCAGTTTGACGACGTGATGCCCGGTGACGCAGAGATAATCATTACCGACGGCACGAGCGCCGGTGGAGCGATGTCCAGTCTGATGGGTGCCACGGGCAACAATCCTGCCTATGTGCCTATGCTCCGCGCCATGGGTGCCGCCCAGCAGCGTGACGACGTGTTCGCCTCAGTGTGCTATTGCCCGATTATCGACCTGGACCATGCCGACATGGCCTATGAGTGGCTCTATAACGGCACTGCCAGCCGTCAGCAGGGCGATGCCGACGTGCTCGCCGTGAGCAACGAACTCAAGGCCCAGTTCCCCGCCTATCTCGCAAGCCTAAATCTGCACACGCCCGATGGCACATTGCTCACTGCTGACAACTACCTGGATTACATCAAGCGCGAACTCATCCGCGCTGCACAACTCGCCAAGAATGCTGGTGCCGACATCCCCGACAGCCTCGGCTTCAAGTTCGATAAGGAGGAGATAGGCGGAATGCCTCCCATCAACGGTGGCATGCGTCAGGGTGGGGGACAGATGCCCCCGATGGAGCGACGCGGTGGCTTTGGCGGTGCCAAACCGGGCGATTACATCATCGACCTGGACATGGACAAGTATTTGAACTATGTTGTTTCCACCCAGCCGCTGAAGACTGCCCCTGCCTTCGACACTCAGGGCGTGGCGGGCGGCCATGCCTCGGGTGAGAACGAGGAGTTTGGCGACAAGAGCGGCAGCAGCGTTAACTTCACCGATTACAGCGCGGCCAAGACGGGCTCGGTGCTGACTGATGAAATCCGCGAAAACGTGCGTCTGTTGAACCCGATGAACTTCATTGGCGACGGCGTTACCGACGTGGCTCCCCATTGGTACATCCGCCACGGTGCCCGTGACCGCGACACTTCATTCCCCGTGCCCATCAATCTGGCGCTCAAACTTCAGAATGCGGGCAAGGACGTCAACTTCCTGCTGGCATGGAACCGTCCCCACAGCGGCGACTATGCCCTCGATGAACTCTTCAACTGGATCAACGGCATCGTGAACGGTAAATAACCATTAAAGAACACTTATCTTGACAATTGCTTCAGATAGGCGCTGGGTGATAACCCAAAAAATTTCTTGAATACTCGGGTAAAGTGTTGCGGATAGTCAAATCCTAGCTGTTCAGCTGTTTGAGTGATGCTCGATCCGCTGATGGGCAATTTTTGAGCTCGCTGCATGACGAAACGGCGAATGGCATTGCTGGCTGTGTCATCGGTCATCTGATGAATCAAGTCACCGAAGTAATTGGGCGACAGGAAAAGCTCCTGGGCACAGTATTTCACCGTGGGGAGACCGTGGGTGAGATAGATGCCCTCATCATAATAGCGGTTCAGCAGATTCTCAAACCTTGTCAAGAGGTCATTGGTTTTTGTCGTCTGCAATGAGAGTTGCTTGGCATAGAAGCGGGCCACATGTTCAAGCACCAGTTCGATATAGGACACGATGATATGTTGTTGGTGCTCGTCATCACTGCCACTTAGTTCCTCCCTTAAGGCTTCCAACAGTGAGACGATGATTTGTCGCTGACCTTCATCCATGAGCAGGGCCTCGTTGGTGTTATAAGAGAAAAAGCTGTAGGTATGCATCCGTTTTTCCAGGTCAGTGCCATTGATCAGTATGGGATCAAACAACAGGGCCCAGCCTTTTGTCTGTATTTCCTCTCCGATATCTGCCTTGCCACCGATCTGCCCAGGCGAGACGCACATCAAGGCATGGCGGTGCAGGTCATAGGTTGTGAGGCCATAGGTCAGTTCCTCTAGCGTCTCGTCGGCAATGAAGAGCCCATAAACGTCGTAGTTGTTCAACGAGTGTCGGCAGTGCTCCAGCTCGTCATAGTGGATGACCGACACGAGCTCATGTAGCACAGGCGCATCAATGTACCTAGCATAATCGTTGACGTTATGGACTTTAAGGATTTTGCTCATAATATGTGCATAATTTATGCAAAATTACATATTCTCTAGTAATATTCCAAGCATTTGGTTGGTTTATCAGTAATTTGTTTAACTGGGAGGTCGTCATGTCTTCGTACCTTTGCAAACAGAAAAAAAACATTCATTTTAATAAAGATAACACTATAATGAAGGAGACAAAGATTGCATTAGGAACCTGGGCTTGGGGCGCAGGTGCATTTGGCGGAGATGCCGTGTTCGGTTCCAATACCGATGTTGTGAGCCTGAAACCCGTGTTTGATGCAGCGATGAAGGCTGGGCTGAACCTGTGGGACACTGCCACGGTCTACGGCATGGGCGAATCTGAACGCATCCTCGGCACTCTCGCTAAGGGTGTCAATCGCGACGATGTGGCGATTTCTACCAAGTTTACACCTCAGATTGCTGAACTTTTCGAGAATAGCGTCGAGGGAATGGCCGATGCATCCATCGAGCGCATGGGCTGCGGTTACATCGACATTTACTGGATTCATAATCCCATGGATGTAGAGCGCTGGACACCAGGGCTGATTCCCTTGCTCAAGTCGGGCAAGGTGAAACGCGTGGGCGTGTCAAACCACAACATCAAGGAGATTCAGCGTGCCAACGAAATCCTGGGCGAAGCTGGCTTCAAGGTGTCGGCTGTTCAGAACCATTTTTCTTTGCTGTACCGCTCCAGCGAGAAAGGCGGTGTGCTAGATTACTGCAAGAAGAATGGTATCGAGTTCTGGGCCTATATGGTGCTGGAGCAAGGTGCACTCAGCGGCAAGTACAACAAGTCAAATCCGCTGCCCGAGGAGAGCGACCGTGGCAAGAAGTACAACCCCGTGCTGCCTCAATTGGAGGCTCTCACCAACGAGATGACCACAATCGGCCAGAAGTATGGCGCATCGTGTTCACAGATAGGCATCGCTTGGGCCATTGCCAAGGGAACGTTGCCTCTCATTGGAGCGACCAAGGAGCGTCACGTCATTGAGGCCGCCGAAGCCGCAAAGATTCAGCTGACCGCCGAAGAAGTAGCAAGGTTAGAGAAATTGGCTGATGCCACTGGCATCGATACCCGCGGTGGCTGGGAGCACAGTATGGAATGAGATGAGAATCAGAGTTTCGTTTCTATATATGGCTATGGCCCTAAACATGTTGGCCCAGGGAGTGATGGATGTGCACAGCCACATCATCACTCCTGGCTTCGTCTCTGCCCTAGAAGCTGAAGGCCGGCTCATGGAGGAGGGTTTCCCGCTACCCAAGTATGACTTGGAGAGCCATCTCAGGTGGATGGATGAGACGGGTGTCGAGACCTCAGTGCTGACACTGGCGGCCCCGCAACCGTCATCAGCAGCCGTGGTGAGAGAGACTAATGAGCAGGCTGCCCGCATCAAGCGCGAGCATCCAGGCCGTTTCCTGTTTTGCGCCGCCCTGCCGTTACCCGATGTCAATGCTGCCATCCATGAGGCCATTTATGCCCTCGACACATTGAAGGCCGATGGCATCAAGTTGGCCACAAACGTCCAGGGGCAATACTTGGGCGCGCCTGAACTCGACACGCTTTTTGCCGTGCTCAACGAGCGGCAGGCAGTCATCATCCTGCATCCGCATTGCCCTAATCCCGTCAATCACGAGGTGATGGCGCAGACGCCACTCGCCATGCAGGAATACCTGTCCGAAACCACCCGCGCCGTGACCAATATGATCAGCCGCAATGTGTTGGCCCGCTATCCCAATGTGAAAGTCGTGGTTCCCCATTGCGGGGCCTATCTGCCGTTGGCCGTGCCGCGCATGAAGTCGCTCACGCCTGTCATGCAGGCCAACAAGATGGTGGGCGACATCGATTGGGAAGCGAACCTCGCCACGCTCTACTATGACCTGGCAGGAGCACATTCGCCCGAAGTCATCCGCATGATGCTCACCATCACCACGCCCGACCATCTGCTCTATGGCTCAGACTATCCCTATGTCGCTCCACAGGTGCTCACTCAAGGAAACAGTACCTCACCGACGAGCCCGATCTGGCGCCGTTCAAAGAGATGATACTGTGGAAGAATGCCCATAAATTATTTAAATGACCAAATGCTGATGAAGAGAATATCATATCTATTGTTTATCGCTTTGCTGAGCCTGTCTGCCAATGTTCTGGCACAGACAATTTTTCCTGCAGAACTCACTGCTCCCGCCGAGTTTAACACGGGTACTGTCCACATTTCGGTACTCAGCCGCAGTGAGCGGCAGATGACCACCAATTTCCTCTTTGAGCAGGGTAGCCACAATTCATGGCACTACCATCCAAGTGCCACACAAGTGCTGATGGTGCTTAGCGGTGAAGCCTATTATCAAGAGGAAGGCCAGCCCAAGCAGTTGCTGCGCATGGGTGACGTGGTTACCACGGCTCCCAATGTCCGCCATTGGAATGGAGCTACGCCATGGAGTGCAGCCGAGTGCATGACCGTTACCGAGATTGTCGAGGGTCAAGAGCATGCCGTGCAGTTGCGCAAGGTGACCGATGAGGAGTTTTCAAGTCCCCTATCAAGTGGGACAATGCTCGTCCGCCTTGCCGAAATCGAGGTATATCCTGAACACCTCACAGCATATCTCGCTGCAGCAAGTGAGATTCAGCAGGAGAGCCTGAAGACTGAGCCAGGAGTCCTGTGCCTCTTCCCCACGCAGATGAAGGAGGATTCAACACAAATCCGCATCCTCGAAATCTATGCCTCACAGGAGGCCTACCAGCATCACATCCAGACCGCTCATTTTCAAAAGTACAAGCAGGGAACACTGCACATGGTCAAGTCGCTTAAACTGCAAGACCTCTCACCACTCAATCAGGAAACAATGAACATCATTTTTAAGAGAAAAAACTGATATGGAATACGTTAAACTAGGCAATTCAGACCTCACGGTATCGCGCATCTGCCTGGGCTGTATGGGCTTCGGCGATGCCAGCATCGGGCAGCACTCGTGGACAATCGACGAGGAGCATACCCGCGACATCATCCGCCGCTCGCTTGACCTGGGCGTGAACTTCTTTGACACGGCCATAGCCTACCAGCTGGGCACATCGGAGCAATTTGTGGGAAGGGCATTGCGCGACATGGCCCGCCGCGAGGATGTTGTGGTGGCTACCAAGTTCCTGCCCCGCACCGAGGAGGAAATCCAACAAGGCATCGATGGTCGCCAACACGTGCTGAATAACATTGACAGCAGTCTTGAGCACCTCGGCATGGACTATGTGGACCTCTACATTTATCACATCTGGGACTACAAGACACCCGCCGAGGAGATCTTGCAGGGCATGAACGACGCTGTCAGCGCCGGCAAGGCTCGTTATATCGGCATCGCCAATGCTTACGCTTATCAAGTGGCAAAGATGAACGCGATGGCCGAGAAAAACGGTTGGGCGAAGTTCATTTCGGTGCAGAACCATTACAACCTCATCATGCGTGAGGAGGAACGCGAGATGTTCCCCTATTGCCGTGAGGAGAATATCGCGATGACGCCCTACAGCGCCCTGGCGTCAGGAAAACTGGCCAAGCGCCCTGGTGAGACGTCAAAGCGACAGCAGGAGGACTCGTTCATGCACTTCAAGTATGACGCTACAGCCGAGCAGGACAACCGCATCGTGGAGCGCGTCGTCGAGTTGGCCGACCGTTACGGCGTGGATATGACTCAGATATCTCTGGCCTGGTTACTGACCAAGGTGGAATCTCCCATCGTGGGAGCCACCAAGCTACATCACATCGAGGGGGCTGTCAAGTCACTCGATGTCAGGCTCACCGCCGATGACATCCGTTATCTGGAGGAGCCCTATGTGCCGCACAACCTGTCGGGAGTAATGGCAGTCAATAAACCCGTGATGAGCGAAGAGCCCGTGTGGGTGCAGGCTGCGAAAAACAAATAAAAACTATCAAGATGAGAAGAATCGTAACATTATTAATTGTTGTATTGATGACTATGGTAACAATGCAAGGACAAACTATGACAGAGCGTCAAAAAGGCTTGGCGGCATGTGCCTGCCTGATGGCGCAGGGTGATTTGGAGCGCTTAGAGCCTGCCGTACGCATGGCGCTCGACAATGGCGTGACCATCAATGAGTTGAAAGAGGCCTTCTCACAGCTGTATGCCTACACGGGATTCCCGCGTTCGCTCAATGCGCTTGGCGTGCTCGGCAAGGTGCTGGAGAACAAGCAGGCCAATTGGCAGGAAGGTAAGCCCTGGACATGCCCCGCCGAGTGGGACGATGCCAAGGCAGCTTATGAACTGGGCAAGAAAAACCAGACGCAACTATCGGGACGTCCGTTCGACTACGACTTCTGTCCCCAGGACGACTATTACCTCAAGGCACACCTCTTTGGCGACATTTTCGCTGGTGACCAGCTCAATGCTGCCGACCGCGAAATCGTGACCGTGGCCGCACTGAGCGGTCTCAACGGCGTGGCGCCGCAGTTGGCTGCCCACAAGCAGGGTGCCGTGAACATGGGCAACACCCAGGAACTCGTCGATGAACTCTGTGCCTGGCTCGGCCAACAGGGATACACCTTGAACAGCCAGTGGCCCAAAGGTGAACTCAACCCCTACGGGCAATTCTTCATTGGCAACAGCTACTTGGCCGATATGGGCGACGGGATGTTCAATGTTACTTTTGAGCCACGCTGCCGCAACAACTGGCATGTACACCACAAGCAGGTGCAGGTGCTGATTTGTGTCGCTGGTCGCGGCTGGTATCAGGAGTGGGGCAGAGAGGCCATTGAAATGACTCCCGGCACCGTCATTGCTATTCCCGCCGAGGTCAAGCACTGGCACGGAGCCGCTAAGGATAGTTGGTTCCAACACCTCACTTACCACAAGGACGTGCAGGAAGGCGCCAGCAACGAGTGGCTGGAGCCCGTCACCGATGAGGTTTACAACCTCCTGAAATAGAAATATCTACACTTTTCAACATTAACTACTTTACCTTCAAAAGGAGAGCCACCGCGAGGTGGCTTTTTTTTACGCTCCTTGCGTCTCCCTGATCCCGCCTCAAGCGTCCCTTCGGTTCCGTAGTGCGGGTTGACAACCCGCCCCCTGCGTCCTCCCGCCCGTGTTGAATAGCAGTGAGGCAAGATATTATTTAAAAACAGCTTAGCGCCTTTGCGCCTTTGCGTGGGGTTGTTCCCTCAATCAATTTTAAAATAGAAATTGGCTTAATTTCCTGTGCGTTAGCACGGTCACTATAGATGCGCTTGCCCCAAGACAATTCGATTTTTTCCCATTTTAAATTTGGTTTTTTAGAAATAGCATTATCTTTGCGGCGCATGAAACGAGGATTAGCACATAACGGCATCACTCGCAGGCAACGACTGTTTGCCTGGATCATCCTGTTGGTCTATGTGCCGATGGTGCTACTCGCTTCGCTTCATGTACACACCCTCAATGATTACTCTAGTGTCGTTGACTGCGATCAGTGCCACACTGCTGTTCACCATTCGGGACACATCACCGCAAGCAACCACCATATTGATGAATGCTTGTCGTGCCGTTTCCTCAGCACACAGTTAGATCTTCCCCGCACGGTAGCCAGCCTGGTGGTGAAACCTCTTGCAGTCCATTGGGAGTTCTTCCTGGCCACCGAGCCTGTTGTCAGGGCCGTGGCCCATCCCTCGTTGCGTGCACCCCCGTTCATTTTGTGATTCATCAGTTTGTGTGCCAGATAGTCTGCAATAGATTATCCGGCCCTATCAACATCCCATTAATTCATTCTTAAGAATCACAAATAAAATGAAACCATATCTCATGATTTTGCTGCTGGCGTGCGCGGGCACGATGGCAGCTCAAGAAACGGTCGTGCTCGACTCGACCGACGTGTTCTTTCGCCACATAGAACTCAAACAAGTGGTCGTCACCGGCCCGACCGGTGCTGTGAAAATGCAGGACATGTCGATGCCGGCAGGAATCGTTGACCG
>Ga0247609_10003981_pt1 | contig 14822 bp, 19 predicted proteins | sample 172DNAGHGlowgp2_FD_193487 | JGI IMG/M metagenome (GOLD analysis project Ga0247609, IMG submission 193487) | Sheep rumen microbial communities from Palmerston North, Manawatu-Wanganui, New Zealand - 1728 DNA GHGlow gp2 | ecosystem: Host-associated > Mammals > Digestive system > Stomach > Rumen ...
TAATCTTCTCTATTTCGTCTATACTGTAATATTTCATAATTAAATAAATTATAATATATTTTCCCATTCTTGTAAACTGGACTTTTAGTAAATAATTGTTTACCTTCAAGTGCTTCAGATTTTTTTTCTACTGACCATTTTTAGACAATCAAAGACTGTTTTGGAGCGCAGATTTTTTTTTCGTAATACCATTTTACCAAACTCATAAAATCTGCCATAAGACTTCAAAGACTTGCAAAACTCGTATAATATAAGAACTTTACTGCGTTTAACTGGATTTCTTTGGTCACTTGCTGGGTATCACATTGAATAAGCTGGAAAATGACTTGGGTCTTATGTGAATAAAGCTGGAAAACTCTGTGTCTTACACTGTAAAAGCTGGAAAAAACCTTCCCAGCATAAAACACAGATTATTTTTCATAAACCCCATATATGGTGTCAAAAATGCCACCATACCCCTATAGGACATTAATACAAATTTTGAAGTTCAAATTTCCCATCTTCACGCGCGGCCTATGCCAAAATAGGGGTATTTTAGGGTCATCTTGGGTACCCCTATAATGACATATTGGTGGACTAAAATAGGGATAAAAAGTGTGACATATGGAAAAAGTTGAACTTTTACTTTTCAGTTACTTAAGATTGATATTGGTAGTAAGTCCCTTTCGTTGAACATAGATTTTAGGTCCATCATAAATGAAATCACCTTCATAACGGACGGTATCAATTTGGAAAACGGGAGGTGGACATTCAGTTTGAATTTGTTGTTGAGTAGGTTGAGGGTCAGACCAATGCTGTTTCATAAAGTTATGACGGATACAAGTTTCAGTAAAGGTAGATAAAACAATTACATATAAGGCTATTTGCCAGACCTTCTCTACCTTATGAAGGCATTGTATTGGTTTGAACCAAGATACAATAGAGAGGACAAGATATGTAAGGAAGATAATAGCAAAGGGATATTGAAGATAAGTAATAGAGTACATCATAAGTTTAAGTCTCCTATTTAGTTATTAAAGATAATATAGAAATAAAGTAATAATTTGTCAATTAGAATAAGGTAAATAAAAAAGAAGGTGACCAATGGAGGTCACCTTCAGGAGGTTTACTATGTAATAGTAACGGGGGAAGATGTTTTTTAAGTGGTGTCATCCACTACAGGACTACCTGCAAAGTATAAAGGAATAATGCCTTAGACATCTTCTTTGGCAACCAGTGTAGAGTCATTTAATAGGACAACTACCTCCAGTGGGATTCGGACCCACGAAATCACTCCATAGATGGAGCCGCTTTATCCTCTTGCGTATGGGGACAGTTATCCTACGGCATTATAAAATTATGTGTGAACCCACGACCTATTGCTCTCTCTCAATCCACATCCAAACACCCAAGGAAGTGGGTTCACACTGACCACATAAAACTCATATCGTCTAATTACTAAATCTTCTAGAAAGACCTTTTATTAGACTTGTTCCTTAAATCATTGGAGTTTTTAACGGAGTTCAACCGTTGCCTTTTCGGTTAAAACCATATAGAAAGTATCAAGCATTTCTATATAATTCCTAATCAGTCTAGCTACAGTTTATTATCACCAAATCAATAAGAAACCATTTTGGTTAAGCATCTTGTACTACTTAACTAATGGAAACACTCACATAGCATCTTAGTTCTTTCCACTAACAGTAATCCAACATATCACTTATAAGAAACATCACATAGCATCTGGTTCTTTCAAATAGTTTGATATATTGAGTACACGATAATCCTGCGAGGTCTGACAACTAATCTTGTTATCAAACACATATTTTCAGGGCATTTCCCACCTCCACACTTCTAGGTGTTTATGGCTTCCGTCAGTTACCGTGTTTTGATGTATGAGTCCTTCTTAATTCTAGTTCGGACGGGAATGGGTGTAATCATTTTTTGTTAAATTACAAGAACAAGAATTAGAAGGAATTGAAATATCTTCCCAAATTTTTCAATCTACTAAAACAATCAAGGTTGTTTCATTCGTTTACAAGAGTAAATATAGTAATACATTTTCAATTTGTCAATAGATTTATTGAAAAATTGTGTAAAATTTTATTTACTTTTGAACTTCAAGTCCATTGTTTTACGGGTAATTGCCATATTCATTACACCGATTACACAGATAAATAAGTTCAATATACCATTAAACCATCTTGAACAGATTAAGAATACAAGTGCAATTAATGCAGCTAGAATTACTTGAACTGTGAGAAGGATTAACTTATCTGTACCCGGTTTAATAAAACAGGTAGCAAGGACCGTTAGAAATAATAACAGTTGAAATACAATCATTGTTTATTTCCTGTTAAGGAAAAGTGGGTGAAGAATGAACTCCACCCACTTTATTTTCATTCATAGCAATTACTTGCTGGTCTTCTTATCAGCCTTTGGAGCGGCAGGCTTGGCTACAGGAGCCTTCTTAACACGGCCCTTTGCATTGAATGTGTCAAAGCAACAATTCAACTGAGAACCTTCGTGAATAAGTGTGCCATTCACATAGAGCTTGCGACCAAAGTTACGCTTATGGTCATTCTTCATCGGCTTGATAGCACCAGTGACGATTTCAATATCACCAATGGAAGCCTTACCAATCAAAGTACCATTTTCATCAATATGGAACTTGTCCTTGTTCTTCTTAATTTCGTCACGAAGAGCGAGAACCTCTGCATACGGAATCTTAGTACGCTGTGGGCGAGCAACCTTTGGAGAAACAAGGTTCTTTACAATACCATAGAGATATTGCTTCTTAAATTCACCAAGTTCAACAACCTTTTCAGCACCATTTTCAATGCGAACAAGTTCACGCTTCATAAAGGACTTACCACTCTTACCTTGTTTGGAAGAGACCTTTACCATATAATCCTGAGCACCGTTACCTGTGTCAATGCCAGAGAACTTCCACTGACCATCAGCAATCTTTTCGGCTTTACCATCTGAAACCATAGTAGAAATGGTAGAAGCAAGAATTTCACGAGCACTCATCTTAGGGGCTTGAGCAGCATTAGCCTTATTAGCAGTCATATTTGCCATAGTTTTTTGTTTCCTTGTGCTAAAGCACAGTTAATTAATTTGTAAATTATAATATACAAAACAAAGCACCAGATGTCAATACATCTGGTGTAGAAAGTGTTTTGCTTAGAACTTTATCCAAGATTTCCAATGTTGAAGGTAACATTAGCAGCCTGAGAACCATTGAGAATGTTGGAAAGTTCCTGCATAAGCTTTTCAGCGTTTTCCTTCGTCATAGTAATCGCCATGTCAGAACCCTTGCGAACAAAACGAGTCTTGTTCTTTTCAACTTCAATCTGCTTTGTGAGCTGAGCAATCCTTGCCTTCTTTTCGTTTGTCAAACGGGTAAATGCGTAAGTCGCATCGTCAAGGTCCTTCTGTTCCTGTGCCAATGCCTGCTGAAGGCTTTCCAAAGAGAAAATAGAACCAACAGCCTGTCCCTTTGCCGTATTGACCTTTGTATCGTTTACCTTTGGTTCAACAGTAGCCTGCTTTTCTTCGTGACAACCACACTTGCCACCACAAGCACATTCACCATTCTGTGTCTGACCAAAAATCTTTGACCAATCACCACTCTGAAGAGCTTCCTGAATTTCCCCAAGAGAAACGAAACGAATCTTATTATCCATATTTTTGTTTATCCTTTTGATGTTAAATGTTTAATGCAGTTATAAAATAGTAATATAACTTTGTTTTGTCAATATACTACTTTGTAAATTTTTGGTTACCCATTTTCTTCACTTCTTCTGGGAATTGTCTAATAACAGAACTCTGAATTTCCAAGAGTCGCTGATAGTAATCCCCATAATCAGGCCACGGTAGCTTGAAACGCTGTTCGGAAAGCATATGTTCCATAACCTGGTCTGTGTTGAAATGGCAATTGTTAATGTAAGTGATGATACGCCAAGCATTCCAAGCATTCAACTGACGCTTGTATTCGTAAACCATAGACGCAATATATTCATCACGGAGCACAACCCACTGATTCTTGATGTTCTGGATTATATCCAGATATTCTGGCTCAACAGTTTTCTTTGCATTTTCACATTCTTCAATAACTCTTGTAAAGCTATTGAGAAGGTACTGGTGATTGTTCTTGATGATTTCAAACAAATCCACCTTTGCTTCTTGAAGATTCTGTAAAACAGTAATATTAATTATCATCTTTGGTCTCCTTGTTGCCATTAAATTCAGCAAACCATTGTTCATAGTTATTCAAAGCCTTCCAGGTAGTTTCAAGAATATTAATAATTCTTCCCAAATGACTTTTCATTAAATTACCAACCCAAGCATATTCAGTAAGGTCACCTGTATCATTAAAGGCAAGTTCACGATTAGCCGCAGAATAAATATTCTTCTTAAGCATCTGATGTGAATAGGAAGTATATTGTGTGTGTCTGAAATCGCTGTTCCAAATGAAAAGCATTGTATCATGATATCTGTTAATAATCAGATTAGTAATAATCTTGGCCTTTTCATTAGTTTCACGAAGTTCATTCGCTTTAACATTTACAGCCTTCACATTGATACGAATGATCTTCCACAAGATTTCTTCGCTAATGTTGGTGAAATTAATATCTGTCATTGTTTACCTCATTGTTTTTCCAAGTACAATATAGTAAACTTTTACTGAATTGTAAACCATTTTTATGTTAAAAGATGTTTACAAAACTTTATTTTAGGGTTAAGACATTGAAAAATGGCAGTTTTTTGCTACTTTTAGGGTATATGATTGATATAAATGGCAGATTTATACCAGGCTTTGGTACATCTTATAGAATTGTAAAAAGACCTAGTAAGACTTCAAAGGAAACGCACGTTCCTGACCCAGAACCAGAGTATGAATGGATTTATCTACCGGATGATAATCTGCCAGCTTATGCGTTAAGGATTAAAGAAGATGACCAGAAAAGAGATTAACCGACTACAAATTCCAGGACTAACCATTAAAAAAGATTCAGAAATTGAACATTTTAGCAATCCTCGTAAGACAAAAGATGGAATTTTTATTGCTGATTATCCAGCTATTGGTGAATTTGACGATGTAACTCTTCATTATGTGGTGAATTGGGAAGTTAGATATATTGATAATAAAGCTTATGTTTGTGGTAATAATCGTAAGACTATCGTTTATAAATTCCTTACTCCTGAATATTTAACTAACCTTCTTATGGGAAGTCTTAATGATTACAATAAATGTGTAAAACAAATGAAAGCCTATAATAAAAAACAAGAACTGGAAAAGGACTTCTACGAATAGAAGTCCTTTATTTTTTAATGAGGAAACAATTAAATCTTTTATATCGGGTCTTTTTGTGCTGGTTGTAATTGCGGTTTCTTCGGATACATTTCATTCAAGTCATTAATGCAAGCATGAACTTGTTCCGACGGTGCGTCTGTGGTCATAGTGAATTGAAGACTAAATGGCATAAACACAACACTATTTTTCTTGAAAATGAAATTATCTGATTCTGTAATCAAGACCGTAATACCACCTTGATTTGTGTCTTTTACGATACCCTTGAAATTGTCAATCTTACCATTAAGATTAACAAAAACATTAACAGTCTTACCCATAAAATAAGCATCACAAGTCAACATTGTTTATTTCTCCTTCTTTTCTTGAGAACAGGAAACATAATCCTTTCCAGTAGAATATGCCATCACAGCTTTTGTAATAAATTCTGCATCAGCACCTGGAAGTCTTATCAATCTCATTGTTTCTTCCTGTGCAATCTTTAATGCTTCTTGAAGATTCTTTTCTTTTGAACCATTGGTCTTCATTGTTACATATTTCTTCCAATAAAAATTAAAGTCACAATATCTTACACCATTTGCTCCCTTCATTCCATTTGCAAAAGAATTTAACAAGAAATAAATTTCTGGGTGTTGTTTTTGATATTTCTTTGCAAAGATTCTGTGAGCAATATAATGTTCTCTGGGAGTCATAAGGACACGATTTTCTTCAACATCTAATCCACCCATACTCCTGAACAAGATATGATGAATTGTATATTTGCCGTTGTCCTTTCGGCCCATAGCTTGTAATTTTTCACAAAAATTCTTATAAAGTAGTCCGTATCTCATTTTTGTTCCTCATTAAGTTTGATTATAACTTAGAAAAACCACTGACATTTGTCAATGGTTTTTTATAAAAAGAATGTAAATAAAAGTTTACTTAATATCTAAATTACAACAATCATCTGGATTAGGATTAAAATGATTTTTCCAGTATTCATATGCTTCGGTTTCATCTTCACAGACTGAGACATATTTAAAGCCAGTAATACCTTTTATTAATTCTTTTTTGTCTTCAAGAGTTCTATGACGATAACCACTCTGTTTAACAGTATATGGCGTATAATCTATATCAAACCACTTCTTTATCCACCCATTTACTCTCAAAAATTCTACCTGAATTTTATCACACTTTACAGCATTTAACTTTGCTAAATCTACATATTCAGGAATATATGGACTTAATCTTAATGCTACATCAAATCCAGCCGCATATAATTTTTCAATAGCTGCTATTCTTCTACTTGGTACTACCGCTTTTTCATAACTTAAACTTAAATCATCATCTGTTGTAGTAACAGTAATCTGTATATGTGCTAATTCTTTATCTAATACCGCCATATATTCATCAGTAGCTATTAAATCACTCTTCGTTACTATTAAATAAGGTACTTTCTTTTCCTTTAAATATTTAAGAGTTTCATAAGTAACTTTATGTTTAGTTTCAATAGGTTGGAAGCAATCTGTCATACCTCCAAGTCTAATAGCTTTTATTGTTCCACATTTTCCTGCAGCTATCTTATCTATCTGTTTCTTAATCTTATCAATATTTGCTACAGCTGGATCTTCAGGATTCCAATGCTTACGAAAATCCAATAAAGACTTTGCATAACAATATTTACAGTCATGACTACAACCACAACCATAAGTATCTAATCTTGCTGGATAACTACATTTACTTCCTTCATTTCCACCAACATTTTTAAAGAAAGAACCAAATTCTTTAGACATATTAATTCACCTCATATTAAAATTATATGTTATGTATTAAGTATCTTTTCATGTATAAGCATCTTTTCAGCTGTTTTATTAGTTGTTTGCTATCGCAAACATTCTAACGAATTACTAAAGATTTAAGTCTTATGGGAGTTATTGTGATGGCTTTTAACAGGAAAGACACTTAAGCCATATAAGATGACTTAAGTACTGGAAGTAATGTGATTGGCATTAACTATCAGACATAAGAGGATTTATATAGGAACTTAATGGGGCGGTCTTCCTGTACTCCAACTATATTTCCTAAGACCCAAGGCGGCTATATTTTAAGATTGTTAGTCTTAAATTCGCTGGTATATCGTCAGTATATATCTTTCTACCTTAAAGATATTAACGGCCTAAACTTATCCGATAACTCATTGAATTGAGCTCCGAGCCAGTAATAGGACTTTTTATGTAAGGTAAAATATAGTAAATTTTTATTTACCTTATGAAAAAAGTGTAAATACTTATTCTGTAAAGAAGTCTGATAGGATAGTATCTTTATTGTTACGGTTCTTCCACCAATTAAGACATTCATCGTAAGGATCTTGACCATTAGCTTTAGCTTCAAGAATAATCTTACTCAATTTTTCATAATTGGAGTCAACCTTTGGATAACATCTTCTAAGAGTTAATTTAAGGTCTTTATCAGGAAAATAATGCATCCTCATATTACCTTTACAGTACATATAAGTTCCTATTGTACTAATCTTATGCTTATTCAAAGATGATACCAAAGAATTATTACCATCTTGATTTCCTACAAAATATGCAAGCCAATTTATCTTTTTAGGGTCAAGACCTTTCCAAATACATCTGAATGAGAAAGCAACATCTTCACACCACTCATCAGTAGCTTCAAAATAAAGATTATTTTCTTTTAAGAGCTTACCATTCATAAGGAAAATTTGTATAACAGTCGCATTGTTGCTCCACATTTTGTTTTCTTTGCAGTGGGCTACGGCTATATTGCTAGTGCAGGTGGACATAGACCAATTATGTTGACTGTGATAGTCTGCCCATATAGCCAAAAGCTGATAAAGACTGATGGACTTAGTTGTACGTGCGTCTTCAGGGTCTGCATTTACAATCTTACCTTCATTAAGAACATCATCATCAGACATAAAGTACATATCTGCTTTGTCTTCCATATATCTTTGAATAAAAGCACGCTTACATCTTAATGATTTCCACGGTACTTGATTCTTTGATATATCAAGAGTATCACCGACTTTAAGCTTAATAATATGAACATTAGACATATTTTCAAGACCTAATTTATCATAACCTGATACTACATAATCATCTTCATATAGGAACAGATAAATAGGCATATCTTTAAAGATTTGTAAATTTCTTATTACATTATTCTTTCTATTTTTGTATGAAGGAATACAAATAGGAATTTTACATTGAAGATTGTCTTTATTTAAATCATAATTGCGTATAAAATCGTATGCTTCACTCTTTTTCATAAACACTCCAGCTCAGAAAACTGACATTAGGTGCCTATTACGGCACCTTTTGTTCTAATTTAAAATATGTATATTAATATTCAATCACATCATTTCCGACAAGACGAAAACGATATTGCTTATTGACTTTGTCTTCATCAAGAGATTCAAACACACCCATAAATTCGTAAGTGTTTTTATCTGAAAACACAATACCCCACAATTTAGCTTCTTTCCTTCCGGTATGAATTTTATTTGTGTGCTTGGATATGTGGTTATCGTTAAAACCTTTCGGTCCAAAATCCAAAGTCAAAATACCAGTAACAGGGTTAAAATTGTTGTTTACAGCATTCTTATTTTTGAAAGCTAGAACATCAATGTTTGTATTTTCAGGATAATAGTCTTGAAGTTGTTGATTAAAATGTTCATCAGGAACATTACAGATGCTTGTCAAAAATTTACGAGCACCAGCAACAGAAATTGTATCACCTTTACTAAGAATAGTTCTCATAATATCTCCTTTAAGTTTAAAGTTTCTAAATGAAACTTAGTAATTATTCACAAATAAGTCAACTATATCTGTGTAAAATAAAGTTTACTTTAACTGTTCATAATAATATCCATCTTCTTTTCAAGATTCTGAATAACTTTTTCCTTCTTTAAGACCACACAACGATATTCACTTGCATATTCTTTAGCACATTCCAAGAATGCCTTAAAATATTCTTCAGACTTCGTTACAGATGTAATTACTCGGTCTTTCCAAGCATATATTTTTGCGTGTTCTTGATACTTAGCCACACCACTAGCACCAAATCCAAAGGGATAAAAACGATGGTCTACTGCGTCAGAATCATCATAATCCACTAACCTGTATTTCTTACCCGGTGTTAGAGTTACAAGTTCCTTTGTAATTTCTGAACTATTATATTCGGTTATATGTAAATTCCTAAATATAGTTTTATCATAACGAAGGACTTCTACCTTTGGCTGTGGAACCCATAAAGAACCATCATAAGAATAACCTTCATTTGGGTCAGTTCGCCAGTAAAATTCATTATCAGGCATTAATCCTGGATAATCTACCTTTACAATTCTTTCACCAAAAAGACCTTCAATGAGTTCATAATCTTCCTTATTTGGATAAAGGTCACGAGGAGTAATGTAAAGTCTTCTCAAGAATTTCGGTTGATAACTACCGCCGTATTTGACAGTGTAAGTAATTGGTCTTCCAATTACTTTTTCTACTTCATCACAGATGAAACACATATCTTTATCAGCTTTATTAAAATTTTCTTCAAACTTAGCTTCTTGTTCTTTCAAAAATTCTTCGTGTTTTTCTTTACAGCGCCAAGTAAATGAATATTCTGAACATTCCTTAAAACCACCAGCTTCTATGAACTTGGGAAAATAATCGTAGTGTCTTTCCCACTTTGTTGCTGCCATTAAAAATCTCCTTCAAGTTCTGACTTGCGGATTAATGTTTTGTTAATCTTAATCTTTACATCAATGAGTTTTTGTTTAGCTTCTTTTGCCTTCATATTGGCTTCTTTTCGTAGCTTATTAGCTTCATTCACCAATTTACGACTTTCTCTTACAGCATCATTATATTCTGTTTTAAGTTTCTTGGCTACTTTGATACATCTTATAATTTCTTGTGTTTCAAAGTCATATATTGGTTTGACTTCATCAATATCAAAATATACTCTTTGACTTATACAATCCCATTTAGGTGATAAAGATTGTTCACAGTATATTCTTTTCTTAATAACCCAAGGTCTATAATCACAGTTAATGGTACTATTGTAAGAACAATCAAAACAATCTGGTATAGCTTTTATATCATCTTCATCACGATTAAAATTACTCTGTGTACCGTCAATATAAGGTAAACCAAATGAAGGATATTTGTAAAATAATATACCATCTTCTCTTACATTACAAGAAACAAAATGTTCATACTTAACATCATATTCCCATTTCTTCAATTCCTTAATTTTACTCCACTTTGGAGTTTTAAATAAATTAAGATCAATATTAAAGATAGCAGTATGTTTTCTATTTTTATCTGATACTGGTACAGTTAAATCTAAAACATCGTCAGAATATTGATTTACATTGAAGTCAAAACTTCTGCTTTCTACTGCCTTTCTCCAGGTAGTAACATCAGGAAATGACTTGGTATCAAGCATATCAATGCTTACTAAATCATTATAAACCACACTGTAAACTTGTTCTTTAGTAATTTTACTTATTGGACCGAAATCGGCCACTAAATTATGTTTCATTATTCCAAAGCAATCCTTAACTTATTCTTTAAGTTTTGAAGTGATTTTCTCTTTAATAAAATTTGTTGCTTCATTTCCAAAGCAAAAGGCTTTGTCATTTCAAGAATATTCTTGCAAATGTTATAGTCTTCAACAATTGTGTCTATAACTTTTTCTTTCCACTTTTTAATCTTTACTTCATTACTATTCATAAAGCAAGTGTCAAATTCAAAAGGATAAAACGGTGGAACATAGTCACTGTCACAATTTCCATCATAGATAACACCGTGTTCACCTATTGTTCCTATTGGCTTATCAATACAAAGAGCAATATCTTCCGGGTCAATATCTGGTTCATTTGGGTCATCTAATTCATCAAAAGATAAATCATTTGGATTCTTAACTGTAAATTTTGCTAAATCTATATCTGGTATAACCAAATACTTTTCTTTACTTGGTTCTGTGAATTTTCCATCTTCATCTTTTTTAAGTGAAGGTACACCTTCAGCATCAGGAATATAATTGTAATCGTTCCAATTTTTACAGGTTTCAGGAAATTTAATAGACAGTAGTACTGGCTCCGCAAGAATTTGAAGTAATTCCCAGTCTTCTTGATTTGGGAATAAGTCTTCAGTAGTAATGGTATAACGTGCGTTTTTACAGTTATGTGGTCCTTTACCATCTATGCGTCTATATTTGACATTAAAGCCGACACGTTTAGAAATTTCTTCAACAATTTCATTCATTATAGCATCTGTTTTTGCCAGATTCTTTTCATAATGTTTTGAGTAATTTTCAACAGCTGAACCATTACGTTTAAAGTTCAGATACATATCGCCGTTATTGTCAAAGTAAATACAATTTTCATCTATTTTTTTCCAAGTAGAAGCCATAGAATATCCTTATATAAAAAAGGGAAGGACAAATAGTGTTTAAAGCTATCTGCCCTTCCCACAACGAGGTTAAACAATTAACATTCAAACAACTGTTTGAAGCTCAAAGTGTACTTCACCCATTCCGGCGGATCACAGGCATCTGCGGTATGAATGATAAAGATTTTGTTTGCCTGATGTTCTGGACGTTCCCAGCAGAAGCCGTTATCCGTAATGAACACCAAACCATCAAATTTAGCTTTGCGTTCCTTGATGGCTTCAAGCACACAATCTGGGTTGGTGCAGCCGCGACCAATCAACTTGTACTGGTTCATCGGACGCTTCGTTTCTTCAAACGGACCACAAACACCATCCCAGAAACAGTACGATACATCTGCGTGTTTAACGAACTTGTTGATAATAGAACAAGCCTTTTCCACATCATCGTCTGCCATAGAACCAGAACAGTCAGTAGCAATCAAGATACGAGAACGGAACTTGTGACGCTTACCAGGAACATCAAATCCCTTACGGCGGTCCGGACGCATACGAGTATCTTCAGTGTACTTGTCCACAGTGTTTGCCTTGAAACGGCGAAGCACAGTACGCGGGTCAAACTTCGGAGTATTGGCAGCTAGAATTGCCTGGAGCAAACCACCACTCACATTACCCCAACGAGAACCATTTTCAGCAATATGGTGCGTGATTTCCTGAATTTCCTGATCCACGAGTGTATTTTCTTCCCAACCTTCAGTAGCCTTTTCAGCAGCACTCTGCGAACTGTCAAGATATTCTTCTAGAGCTTCACGGGTAGAATTGCCACCACCACCTTGTCCGTTTTGGTTCTGGTTTCCACCATTACCACCGTTGCCCTGACCATTTCCTTGACCATTTCCATTTCCTTGGCCTTGACCCTGACCATTTTTTCCCTGGCCTTGACCACCACCACCACCATTACCTTGTCCGTTTCCATTACCTGAGCCTTGGCCTTTACCCTGACCTTGTCCCTGTCCTTGTCCCTGTCCCTGTCCTTGTCCCTGACCTTGGCCTTGACCACCGCCGCCTTGACCCTGACCCATTGCAGCTGCTCGCTTTTCCTTAATGTCATTGAGAATTGCGAATACCTTTTCAAGGAACCAGTCTTCGTCATTATTGAACTTATAACCCTGGGCTTCAGCATGGAACTTAGCCTTCGTCGGAAAAGCGTCCAACAGAGCCAAAACTTCCGGTTTATGAGCGTTCAAAACAGTACGCTGGTTTTCATCAAAGCAAATGTAGTCAGACGCCTTCTTGAAACAGTCAATCGGATAACTCTTACGAGTAGTCGGATGGTGAAGTGCGATACGCAAGCATTCACAATAAATGCAGTAAGAAAGAACAGATGCTTCCTTAATCTTGTTCATCCACACCGGATTATATTCAAGGAACACAGCGGAACCAGTACCGCGACAGTTCAATCGCATAGTAACCTGCGGGTCCTTAATGGGCTTGAGTTCACACAAACTAAAATAAGTGAGAACTGCCGGTTCAAATTGCAAAAGCTTAACTGCGTTTTCAATCAATTTATCGGTTTCAATTTTGTCCTGTTCCCACTTTTCCTTGTATGCACGGATTTCATCGTCTGACATAACGTGTCCGTCCTTAGCAGCCATCGGCGGTTGCTGTGGATTAGCCGGAACCGGTACATTTACAGGAATGTTGGTGCCAGGAATAAAAGTTTGAGTAGCCATATATTACTTTACCTCGTTTTTTTGTTATAGTTAATGATTGATAATCTAATAAACTAACTGCAGCTTGTCAATGGGTGAATGTGTAAAATTTTGTTTACTTTCTAGGCGCAGGATATACTTGGTATGAATGTCTGTTCAATCCAAATGGCAAGAAATAAATTGTACCAGTACCCTTACTACAATACCAGTCTGCACATTCTTTTAGTGCTTCTTTGGCTTCATCGTAGGATGGGAATGTTCCACTGGTTCTACTGTTCCATTCATCTACAGTATTAGAAATGTAGAAATAGCCCGGTTCGTTAGGAATATCTACACCATTGATTGTAATAATCTTTTCAACCATAAGTTAAACCTCCAATACATCTTCTGCAGTCATTTGTTGTTCAGCCGCAATCTTATTTGCCTTTTCACAGGCTAAGTCTAGATTTTCGGCTACAATTGTTTTTGTTACACGTTCAGTTCCTTTGTAGAATACAGCGAGAAAGTTCATAGTTATACCTCATTGTTGTTTATACAGAATATAGTAAAATATTACTATTTTGTAAACCCATAGGAATGTAAATAAAAATTTACTGTGACTTTTACTGCGGAAAGAGTGAAGCCATTGCTAGCTCCACTCTTGTTATAATCCCCATTTAAGGGTTTTTTATTGTTATCACTATGAACGAAAATCATAGAGAGGGACACCTTCAAAACAACAACCAAAAATATAGGTGCCCCTCTCCTTTCCCCACACAAATTAGAGGAGCTGTGCCTGAATGTCCACAAGTTCGGTGTAGAGCTTCTTGAGGTCCGGGCAAGCCTGACCCACAGCACGGACCCACTTGTGACCCTTCGTACGGGCAGTTTCCACCGAGTTAGTGTACACTTCCACACGAGTTTCCGGGTTCAGAGCAGAGAGGAACTCGTAGTAATTACGAGCCATCGCAACACCCTTGTCATTCGGCTTTCCATTTGTCATAATCTTGCCTTCATTTTCGTGGAGGTAGGTGCAAACAGAGTTACCGAGCTGCACAGCTTCAATCTTGGACTTCTTGCAGAGAGCAGCAATCTTCTTTGTAAAGTCCTTCTTGAAGTCCTTGGCTTCCATCAAGGCCTTAGCATCCAAACCAGTACCGTGCTGGGTGAAGTAAGTCTTGAACTTTGCAGCGATTGCCTGACCAACATAGCCGGCACAGGACTCCTGGAGAATACCAAGACCATTGGCACCTTCAAAGAGGTTGGCGTCAATACCAGCGTCAAGGAACTTAGACCAACGAACCCAGGAACGGCGAGAAGGCAAGATACCATCAAACGAACCCTTAGACGCGGTCTTGCTAGCAGCGGCGTTGGAATACGGGTCAAGGTCAGAACCAAACTGGGAAATGTAACCAGTCACGAGGGAGTTAATACCCACATCAATTG
>Ga0247609_10003982_pt1 | contig 14818 bp, 8 predicted proteins | sample 172DNAGHGlowgp2_FD_193487 | JGI IMG/M metagenome (GOLD analysis project Ga0247609, IMG submission 193487) | Sheep rumen microbial communities from Palmerston North, Manawatu-Wanganui, New Zealand - 1728 DNA GHGlow gp2 | ecosystem: Host-associated > Mammals > Digestive system > Stomach > Rumen ...
CAACGACAAGTCTTTGTTCTCTTTCAGAAGTTTGGTGTACTTCTCATTGATAGCGTTACCATACAGACGGACGGCAACCTCCTTATTGGCTGCGTCAATCTCATAATCCGGCATAGGGAAATGGCGTTTCCACTGCTCATTGAATATCTTGCGGATGCCACGGCCAACAATGTCTATCATATTGAAGTTCACCATTGCATTACAAAGACACTCGTTGCGGTAGTGGCGCTGTGGCCCATGTGTAGCCAGAGCCTTTTGCAGGGAACCTGGAATAAAGCTGCCGCCATTAGCATAATACAGGAATCCAGGATTCTCCACTAGATTGATCCTCTCTTGCAGGGTGTAGTCCTGATGGGCGATGCAGTTATGAAGCACTTCGCGCATGGAATAGTCATCGTATTGCTGCATCACATCTGGGAACATCGTGCCACCAGGCATCTCACGCATCGTCAGGTTATGCACCTTGGCTAGTATCTGGTCAACCGTCAAGATGAATGGTGCCGTGAAGTGTTCATAGTCAATCACATCTTCGTGTTCATCACGCAGAGACCAAGTGACTCTCACCACGGCAGGACGGAGTTTGAACACTGACACAGGCTTACCCAGCAGAATGATGGCGGCGCGAGTGATTCCCCCATCAATCATTACTCCGGCATTACTCAGAAACTCTTCTACCGACCACGCATTTACCTCTGCTGCAGGAATACGGCTGTGTACCTTCTTGAACATCACTTTTGCCTTGGCAATGGCCACCTCATCCAAATCATCAATCGTAGCATTGGGCACGATTACAGCCGACCAGTCGGTGTCTGTGAATAGAGGTTCATCCAAGATGGCATTCAAACGCTCTTGTGTCAGCTCCACCAAAGAGTCCTCTATCCGTTGCCATGCCTTATCGTGAGCATAGACAGGACGTTTGGGCAGATGTTTTGGAATATGAATCACCCACACCACCTTTTGGGTGTCGTCTGTGACATACTCCTCGATGTCCAATCCTTCGCTCGACAGGTTCGTGCAACGTTCCGTCAATCGAAGAATTGCTTTTTGGCGGTCATAATTATAGGTATCTGTACCGACAATCTCCAGTGTCTTGTCATGCACACCAACCACGAGGAAACCACCCTCCATATTGGCAATAGCCGACACGTAGGAAATCACATCATCCTTCTCGTCCCCACAGAACGAGTTCTTCAAATTTTTAAATTCCTTCCATTCACACCGAGCATTCTCCTGTGGGTACTCGCGGAGCAGGTATTGCTGTAATTCGAGTTCGGTCATATAATTATAACGTTTTTATTCTATTTTTTACCGTGTATAGTCTTTATGATCTTTCAAAATAGAATTCTTTGGACTATTATATTTCGTTTTTAACGTTTCGTTTAATTCATCAACACTATTCTTTAGATAATATAACATTTGGATTTGATTCGTCCTTGCATACATCACGTCATTTATGGGGATTGATTCTTCGTGATAATAGTTATCATTATATGTCAGTTTTACCAAGACATCTGATTTCTTGAACTTTTCTAGCCACTTGTTGTAATCCTTATCATTTGCTGAGTTATTGGATAATTCTGGGCAAATTCTAAGGATGATGTCTTCTTTCTCAGGAATACTATAAAAACGTTGACTCATTTTCTTCAGTTCTTGATAGTACTTCTCCCCCATTTCTTCAAATACTTTACATTCTATTTCAATATGTATATTAGATGCAATACGACTCCCATGGTTTGTTATTCGCAAACAATAGTCAAAACTGTTCGTGTTGTTTTCTCGATATGCAAAAATCTCAATTGAAGGAAATAAATAAGGGCGATTTTGCTCATTTAATATCTGCAATTGCCGATATGCAATAGCAGCCATTGTGAAAGTTCCAACAGCACCTAAATACGCACCCCAAAAACCGATCCATATATCAGGCGAACTTGTTGCCAAATTACAATGAATCGTCATCAGCCAATTAACAAAAATGGGTGACAAAATAATTGTAAAAATGGCAAATAATAATGTTACGTTGAGTTTTATCTTGCAAAACTTTTTCATATTTTATCAATTTAATTCGAGTTCTTTCAATTTTTCCCATGCAGCATCAACATCCAAATACATGGATGCATATTGTATATCTAACAATTCGTCAGACAACAAGTGGTCATATTTCTTGATTTCTTTCGTGAATCTCATTAAGAATGGGCAAAGAGACACTGCCTTTGGTTTCGGGAATCTTACTAGTTCTGTCAAATCATCTTTATTGAATCTTGTTATATAAATATGATTATAGCCTGTCACTTTGTCTAAATACAATTTTGCAATAAGACTGATTGTACGGTTTATCTTGGCACCAGCCCACGTTAGCATAATTTCGTCATCCCCGTGTCCGCTAAAGGTTCCCTGTAACTTGTAAATCTGGAAATATTTCCGCGCTTCTTGCAAGCACGTTATAGCTTCAGTATTGCTATCTAAATAAGGATATGATTCCTCTGAAAGATATACCTCTTTCATTTTTTGAGAAATAATAGAGTCTATTTCGTATCCGTCATTTAGAAATCTGGGTAGTCCGCCCCAGTCTGAAGGAATTACATATGCTCTATTTGCCTTGTAGTCAATATCTTTAACTTCCCATTTGATTCCTCCAAAGACAATACAAAATCCCACTTTGATGAAATTTAATAATGAACCTATATGTTGTCCGTTTTGGGCATTTATAATCTCTATTTCTGGATAAGTATTGAAAGCGGCATAAAATTCTTTATCTGCAAGCAACATCTCTCCTTCTGAACCGATCACTATTTGACCACTATTTGTCTGCCTAATAATATCTTTATCTCCTAAGTCTTTCAATAATTTTAAGAATAGTGTTGGCGATACATTTTCAAATGCACCTTCTTCACATAAGAGTCTCCATCCATCTTTGGGGTAGAAACTTCCAAATTCAGCAATAATAGATAAGATTTGTTGTATAAGAGTTGAAAGATGGATGCCATTTATGCTTGGCTTCTCATACTTGTGTTCTTTTAGCAATTCAATGACAGCAATGTTTTGAATAAGATGGTTCTTTAATTGATCTAATAGTCCAGCATTATCTCCATTGTAGTCTTTTGAATAAACTCTTAAAATAGAAGCTTCATTTCTCCTTCCTGAACGTCCTAATCGTTGTCTTAGACTTGAAATGGAATCAGCCACATCTATCTGTGCGATTGATTTGACCTTCCCTATATCCACTCCCAACTCTAATGTGGCTGTACAAATGGCTGTTATCGGAGTTCTCCCCGATTGTAATTCCTGTTCAGTCTTAGTTCTTGATTCTTTGGATATACTACCATGATGTATTCTAAACTCATTTGGAACATGGGCTTCCAAACACTTGTCGTTTAGGAGTGAACAAAATCGTTCGCAGTCTTCTCTTCTATTTGTAAAAACCAAATTGTTTGTTCCTCTTAAACGAAGGAAAATGTCATTAGCTATTTTTGCATCAGCAATTTTTTCTTCATTATATCCGTAATTATATTCCTTTATAAGGACTTTTATCTCGTGATTGCTTGTACCTTGGTCAGGTATAACACAAGGAAGGCTATTATCTTGTCGTAAGAATCTTTTCACAACTTCATAATCCGAGAATGTTGCACTCATCGCAATCCGTGGAATTTGTTTTCTTATGATATGCTCAATCCTTGACATCAGAGATTGCAATTGTTTGCCCCGTTCCGAAGGAATAAAAGCATGCAATTCATCAATCACAACAAACCTCAATTTACCAAATGCATTTTTCAATTTATCATGATGATGCATTAAAAGAGACTCCAGTGATTCGGGTGTAATAATGAGGATCCCATTTGGAGCTGCTAAAGACTTCTTTTTCTTACAGGACGAAATATCACCATGCCAAGGAGTTATATTAGTAATTCCTTGTGCAATATCTGTCAGTCTTCGATACTGGTCGTTTATCAAGGACTTTAATGGACTAATGTATAGAACCTGATAACCCTGTTCTTCTTTATCACGAAGAATTGTGGTTAATACAGGGAGAAATACTGCTTCTGTTTTCCCTCCAGCTGTTGCTGCGCTAATAATTACATCGCAATCTCCATCTAATATTGTAGGTATAGCATTCTCTTGGATGTCTTTCAACGAAGTCCATCCTTGCCTCCATATCCATTGCTGAACTTTGGGTTCAAGTAAATCAAAAGATGAAGATTTTTGTGCCATACCAATATTTACAATTTAAATGTTGTAAACTCATCCTCTTCCATAGACTCGTTATGTCCTAGTGCCGATAAAGCACTTCCAATTTCTGTTGGCTCAATGTCTTTTTCAATTTCTATTTTTTCTATGATATCATCCCATTTCATAGATGGATATTGTTCCAGTATAGACAATAAATCCAAAAAGCCCTTAATGGTATTTCTTGGTGTCCTAAAATAACTATCACCTATTCTGTTAGCGCAATAATTCATATATGCAATCAGCGCTTCATCAGGCACTAAATAGTCTTCTTCCTTGCCTTTGGCAAAAACATTGCGAAGATTCTTCAGTAATACATACAATTCCTCTTTTGAGAGATTGGGCAGACGCAGTACGGTAGAATTATAGTCAGTTAATCCTAATTGTTTTGAAAAGCCATTCTCTGCCAACCTGGAGCGCAAAGCTTCATAGCTATATAATCCACGTCGTGTATCTGTTAGAAATTCGGGTGTTCCGCTCATTATAAAACCTATATTGGAAATCGTCCCCTGTAGCGTATTATTAAGAATACTAAGAATCTCCTCATAATTCATCTTGCGGGAAATACTGTTGGGATTCTTGTACAAATTCACCATTTCGTCTAAATTTACAAGCAATCCTTTATACCCTGCTTTCTTTACGAATATAGAGTATATTTTAAGCGTGTTGTAAAAAGATGCATCATTAATGAAATCTCGAATTCCGAGATCTTTCATAGTGTCAGTCTTTGTGGAATATTCACCTTTCAACCATTTGATGGCATTATCTTTTAAAGATTCATCACCTTCTTCAAATGCTTTCCAATATTTGTTTACAACATACGCAAAGCTGTTGCCGTTTGGATAATCGTATAAGTCACTTAACAATGCTTTTATCTTGAAAGAAGTTTCAACTCCATCCTTTTGAGCTTTTTCCTGTGCGATAGAGATGAACTTTTCCAAGATATTAATCAAGGCATTCCCATCTTGTTTTGTTCGTGTAGATATACTCGTCACCAAATCAGAGAGAAGTCTTCTCGCTTGGCCTTCTGTTCCATGCAATCTTTTTGAAGGACTAAGATCTGCATTCATTGTTACTAAGCCCTTTTCTAATGCAATACTTCGTACCAATGACAAGAAGAATGTTTTACCAGAGCCGTATTCACCAATGACTAGTCTAAAAGAAGAACCTCCATCCGCAATGGTATCAACATCTTTCACAAAAGACTTAAGTTCTTCACTTCTGCCTACTTGTATATGTTGCAAGCCAATCCTTGGAACAACTCCGCTCCTAAGCGCTTGGATAATTGTTTCGCGTTCTTTGGGCTTAATTATTTTTATCATATCAACTTGTCTTTATATTCAGTCATAACATATATTGTATCACCGTCATCTTCAATGACAGCATCTTCTATTTTAGTATAAGAGAAATCATTTATCTGTTCCAATACAGAGCCAATCATTAGATGATGTTTCTTACATAGACTTTCAACCTCTTCTCTCTTCCATAATTCTTTCGAGAGGAGAATTTTAAGTATAACCAAAAAGACCTTATTCTCATGGGCAGTCGATTTTATGCTATCACCATCATCTTCAAAGATATCTGACAAAAGGTCTTGAGCCTGCTTTGTTTGCTCCTCGATTTCTGCAAGACGTTCGCCACTCAATGTGAATCCGTTCCTATTTGTAGTACTTACTTTGTCAATTGTGAATTCTGATGTGTTCGTTACTTTCTCTATAGTCGCAAATTCTTCATCACTAGATATTAAACTACGATGAATTAATGTATGTATAGCCTGGGATTCTATACCAAATAATGGGAATATATCTTTTAATTTTTCTTCTCGTTTTGAGATAGATAGATAATCCAAACTAACTATTCTCGCTAAGAAAACACCATAATGATTCTTCAGTGTATCTGGTAATTTTTGGATGTCTTTTTTGTCTGCCTTAGTTAACTTGTAAGTTGACAAAATAATCCAGCGAAAATATGCTGCAAGATATCTTCGTGTAGGAGTATGGTTCACTTCTGCTTTAACTAAATCATCGACGAATAATGTATCGCTATCCGAAAATGTGGTACCTATAACAGTAACACAGACTTTTATTAACAATTCTAGCTGGCGAGCTATCATTATGTCTATGTCTGCACTATTAGCATCTCTATATAGAATACATTTGTCCCCATAATTGAAACGCGTTTCATCAATTAGCATATTGGGAATAATACCATATCCTATTTTCCCAATACACTTAATTATGGACGTTATCTGGGACTTATCAATTTTATTTTCAGCTTTTATATTCTCATCAATACCTAAGATACAATTCGTAGAAATAATAGTGTACTCTTGAGTTTCCGTTTTTCTTTCCAATTTTTTTATATATGACACGGCATCCTCATAATCGCAATAATTGAAAGTCGATGGAAGTGTGAATAGAGAAAGTGTTGGAGATATTTTGCACAAAGATTTATATTCGCTTAATTGTCTGACTGTATTTTTAAAGAAGAACTTAAGACTTTTGTCAATAATGCGACAAATAGGGAAGTTGTTTCCTTTCAATTCCACGTCAATCAAATAGTCAGAACAGAATAGTGCATCACATGTAGATCCTGACAATCGAAAGAATTGATAATCTTTTGATACATATAAATAACCTTCTAAAACTTCGGATTTCTCACCTTTTACATATTTTAAAAACTCAGTTTCAAAAAATAGTGATGCTTGTTGAAGCAAAAAGTCAGTGACAAGAAAATTCGGAATATTACATTGTTTATATTTATTTATAATTCTTCGACAAATCTCATACAGCGCATCCACTCTTATATCATCTGAGTTTATATTACAAACAATATCACTATGTATTATTTCAAAAACATTATTTGGAAAAAATTGCTTATTGCTGCTTCTATAAACTGTTCAAGCTCGAAATTTATTATCCCGTTATCAAAGCATTGAGCATATAACTCTATAGAATGCTTGATAATCTCAATCCTTTCAGAATTATCTGTTGTGTCATCCACAAACATTCGAATTTGAAGTCCAAAGAGATGAAAATATAAACTTGCTGTTGACAATTCACACGTAGAAACGTTTCCTGCCAACCATGAAAGATATTCATATCTATGTGTTGGATGCATGTCATAATAGCAGCTAAAAGGCTCAATTATCAAGTCCCCGTTTTCTATCGGGAGATTTTCTTGAATAACAGGTCCATAAATACGCGACAATTTATATTGCTTATTATAATTTTGATTATTATATTCAATTATATTGTTTTTAAAAGAACGAGGGATTTCAAAATAGTCACCAACATAGAAAAAACCTCTCTTTATGATAAAGCCATCAATTTCTATTTGTTCTCCTGGTTTTATCCACTTACAAACGGATTCGTTTTTTGATATATTGTTTCTAAGCATGTTAACATGCTTACGCTGTAAAGAATTTTGAATACTTTCATATTCAAACCAATCCATACGTGTATCTAGTACTTTATACATTAGTAATCGCGTTCAATTTGTTCAAAAAAAGATATTTTGCTAATCAAATTCATTCGTTGGCTTTCGGACAAATTACATCCGAGTACATTGTTCCCTTTGTTGAGGCAGAAATGAATTAGCAGATTCCTTTCTGACTCCTTAGAGACAACAATATGAGTTATTAACGATGTTATATCTACACAATCGAAATGTAGATAAAGTTCAGAAGGGTAATCATCCAGTAGTTTTATCTTGTAATGTTCAAATTGCTCTTTTGAAATATATTTTAGCCAACCCAAATCTGGTGCTGGCCTGTTGCAATCTGGTATAATAATACGCCATTCCCTCTCTGACATATAGTCATCTCCACATTTGCCTTGATATGGTTTAGAGAAGCCTATGATACTATCAATTGCTGTTATTTTCTGTATTTCTTCTTCGTACTTCTCTTTTATTTCTGATCGCATAATTAAGTTGGAGAACTTCATTTCATCCCGCTTCTCCCCTTTTATAATCTCTATACCTCCTATAGGTATTTCCGAAGATTCAATCTGAGAGATAAAACAACTCTTCTGAATTGAAAGTTCTTCCAACTGTTCATCAAAAAATGGATGGCACCTATATTGTACAGGGTTAAGTATGTATTTTGTTGCGTTAACAACATTAATTAAGGCTTCTCGATTAAAACCAATCATATAGTCGCCAAACTTTTTTCGATGTTCTCGTGTCCTAAGTAAAGGTATATCACAAAAAGAAATCAGAGGTATTGCTATACCTACGCATGTGATGACTTTATTACCTCTCTTCAGTTCTATATTCCATCCTTGTTTCGCTACAATTTCACCAAAAGGTTCATAGCAATATCCAAACCGTAAACCCTCAGTCAAGATATGCTTAAAAGCTCCGAAATCTCTTGTGAAATGAAATAGTGAAGAAGAATTTATCATATTTGATGGACTTTACTTTTAGAGAATTGTCAAATTCCGAACACAAAGGTATAAAAAATACTGCAAACTATCGCTAGAATGGAGCAACTATCTGCGATATTTATAATTTTTTGTGAGAAAAATGAGGGAGAGACTTGTAAATTCGAACAAGATGCCCGAATACGTATAGTAAAGTCGGTCAGATTGACGATAAATTCATGTTTTAAAATGTCATACCCATGAAACATTTTTGCATATAACATTGCATGGAAATACGTAAAAATGCCCAAAAACCACCATTTAGTGCGCATAACAATACAGATTTTGCATATTTAACTTTATTTTAACATTTACTAGGAAACATTTGACACCACCCAATTTCTCCTCCTTTGTGCCTAGTGTACCCGGACCCATGGCTCTATCGACTCCCCTCCCATCTCAGGGGAGGGGTGGCCACTGGCTGGGGTGGGGTAAAACTAGCAGCTAACAGCTAAAACCTAAAAGCTGTCCTTGTTGTTCCCTGTTGTCCCGTCGCGTCCGCAGCGGCCTCTTCCTCATATCCCGGGGATATCTTGTTGTTTATAGTTGTGATTAGTTGTTTCCAGAATAACCTAACCTAGCAGCTAACAGCTAAATGCTAACTTACGCCTAATCAAGTTGTTTCCTTAAATAATCTACCAACTATCATACCTCCCCAGCTGCATTTGCGGCAATGCCTCACCTAAATAAACATAACCCATACCCCTTCAAAAATCCTTTCCTCTTGACTCTCGACCCTTGACTATTTCAATGTTCAACGGTCAATGTTCAATGGTCAATGTTCAACGGTCAATGATCTAACTCCTCCCTGGCATAACAGTTTTTTCACCTCATAATATCAAAATCGCTTTACATAATTTCTGCTTTCATACTCCTTTTTTTATAACTTTGCACCCATAATGATAGATTTGAAAAGTAAATACAGGGAATTCCGTCAGTGGCAGCGGCAACCATATCAAGTGGCTGAAATGTCGGACGAGGAACATGTCTGCTCAACTTGCGCGACAACCTACCGTGGCAACTACTGTCCACGGTGCGGTCAGTCATGCCGCATTGGCAGGTATTCGTTCAAGAACGCCATACTGTTGATTCTGGATGTCTGGAGTTTTGGCAACAGGAGTTTCTTCAGAACACTCCGCGACCTCATACTCCGTCCCGGCTACATGATACGCGACTACCTGATGGGTATGCAGATGGCCTATTTCCCGCCTTTCAAACTGATATTCACACTCATCGCCTTTTCGCTGCTTGTCGCGCATGGATGGAACATCAAGGGGCAGGACCGGGTGTCCCAACAAATGGAGGAAATCAATACAACTCTTGGCGAAGATATACTTGTGGACGTTTCACGCGCAGGCAACATTGAAGCGGATGAAATGCAGGAGGTACAACAGGATGTTCAGAGGATGAACAATACGATAGACCGTTTCGCGAATGCGTTCATTGTCTCTTTCGAACGATACATGAGTTTCTATACACTCTTTTTCTTGATTATAGCGTCAGGTTTTTTCTACCTGTTTTTCCGAAAGTGTCCTGCCATACCCGACTTGCGCTACTCTGAACTGCTTGTGGCATTGGTCTATATATCAAACATGATGATGCTCTACAGTATCATCTGCGACTTTTTCTGTCTGCCTATAGAATTGGAGTATTCGTGCCAATTTTTGGGGGTGGTGGCTTTGAAGCAACTCACCGGTCTCAGTTGGTGGCGCACCATTCTCTATACTTTCCTGACATTCCTACTGATGTTCATCTCCTTTAGTTTGCTGTTGGCTGCTGTTGTTATAGTGACAGAAGCCATAAGGTAAAGTCCTTTTTTATTTTGCTTTCTTCTTTATTATTGAAAGAATTGTTATATTTGCAAATGAAAGGTACATAACCAACTTACTAACCCAACTTTTGCAAGTAAATATGGATGTAAACTCCCCCATTTAACTCCATTTCAAACTTCCGAAACTTAAGAGAACTAACTAACTTATTGACATATAGAATATGATGACGACTCGTTTTTTTCGTGGCTTGGCTTTTGCCAGTCTTGTGTCCTTTTCACTTGGAATCCAAGCCCAAGTGACTGTGAATTTGAACTACATGAAGAAAGGGCCAGAAATCGGCAACCGCATGTATGGCATCTTCTTCGAGGAAATCAACCATGCCGGCGATGGTGGTCTCTACGCCGAACTGATCCATAACCGTTCGTTTGAGGACAATGCCGATAACCCCGACTGCTGGTGGACTTACGGCGACGCCACTCAAGCCATCTCTACCAGCACTCCCCTGAATAACGTCAACCCGAGGAGCATCAGAGTGACGATGAACAGCGCTGACGCTGGCATCAGGAACGAAGGCTGGTGGGGCATCAAGATTGTAAAAGGCGAGAAGTATAAACTGAACTTCTGGACTCGTTCTGGCAGTGAGGTTTATAAAGGCGATATCAAGGCCGTCTTGCAGAACCAGGCGGGCAACGACCTCGGTTCGGTGACCATCACCAACGAACAGCTCTCTCCAAATAGTCAATGGAAGAAAGTGACGGCCGAAATCGTTGCTACTGGAAACGACGGCAACGGATGGTTCGCTTTGCTCGGTACAGAGCCTGGTACCATCTACTACGACATGGTGTCGCTCTTCCCACCTACCTACAAAGACCGTGAGAACGGATGCCGCAAGGACTTGGCCGAGATGTTGGAAGCCTTGCATCCCAAGTTCCTCCGTTTCCCTGGCGGTTGTGTAGTGGAAGGCAAGGGAACGGTGGCTGTGCCCAACAGATTCGAGTGGAAGAAGAGCCGCGGTCCCATCGAGCAACGCCCCGGTCACTTCAATGCCAACTGGTTCTACCCCGTGACCGATGGATTGGGCATGATGGAGTACTTACAGCTGGCTGAGGACCTCGGTGCTGAACCTATGTTCGTCTGCAACATGGGCATGGGGCACGACTGGGAGGACAGCAACGTCCAGCCTTATATACAGGAAGCGCTCGACGCCATAGAATATTGCAATGGTGACGAAAACACCTATTGGGGGCAGATGCGCATCAAGGATGGTCATCCTGCTCCTTTCAACCTACGACTTCTTGAGATTGGCAACGAGAACTACTGGTTCGGTCCCTACAGCGACCGATACAGACAATTCCAAAAAGCCATATCCGAGGCATACCCCTACATCGAGTTCATCGGCGACGGCGACGGTATCACTTGGGGACTGCAATGGCCCGTGGATTTCGTCGACCAGCACTACTACATGTCGCCACAGTGGTTCATCAATGAGTACCACCGCTACGACGGCTATGCGCGCGACACATGGAAAGTGTATGTGGGCGAGTATGCCGTGACCAGCGACTGTGGCGGCTTCGGCAACCTCAACGCTGCCTTGGGAGAGGCGGTCTTTATGTGCGGCATGGAAAACAACAGCGACGTGGTGAAGATGGCGAGCTATGCGCCTATCTTCGTCAATGAGGAGTCATCGGGCTGGCATTGGCATCCTGACATGATACGTTTCCACAGCGCCGACTGCTATGGCACACCTTCCTACCACATCCAGCAGATGATGGCTGAGAATGTGGGAACGAGAAACATCAAGTGGACGGAGGAGAACAACACCATAGGCAATGCCGCTCACTTCGCCTTGAGTTCGTGGGGCACCAGTGTGAAGTACGATAACATCGTCATCAAGTCGTTGGGCGAGACCATTTACGAGAACGACTTCAGCGACGAGTCACTCAGTGACTGGACTGACAATGGCGGTACATGGCGAGTGAGGAACGGTGAGTTGTGCCAGGTTTCCACCAGCATGAACGGGGCTTTGTTCACACTCAGCGCTTTACCACTCGGTAGCAACTACATCATCGACCTTGACGCCACGAAGGTAAGTGGTGCGGAAGGCTTCCTCATCGGCTTCAATGTGGGAGACACACAAAACTACTGCTGGTGGAATCTCGGAGGATGGGGCAACACCCTCAGCCGACTCGAGCAGTCTATCGGCAACTACAAGAACACGGTCGGCGATGGGGTGGACAAGGCAATACAAACAGGAAAGACATACCATCTGCAGGTTGTGGTCAGTGGCACCAATGTGAAGTGCTACATTGACGGCCAACTGGTCCATAATGAAAATTTCACAGCCCTCTACAACCAAAAACTCTTCCTCGCCGCCAGCACAGACGAGGAGAAAGGGCTCATGTATGTGAAGGTGGTGAATCCTTCTAGCACTCCGCAGCAGACTACATTCCACCTTGCCAACGCTGAATGGACTGGTGGCGACGTGGTTTATCTGACCAGCACTTACGGCACCGACGAGAACACCACCGACAATCCTCGCCGCATAATCCCTAAGGCCAATAGCCTGGCGGACAGTTTTGGACAACAAGCTTCGTCTTTCTCTTACAATGTGCCAGCCTACAGCTGTTGCATCTTCCGTTTAGGATACAACGAGACACAGGGTAGTGAGGAGGCTGACAGCAACATGCCCGCTCCCGTCATCAGTTACGGTTTCTCTCATTGGGGCTACGACGATTCAGGCACCTATCCCTATAACATCAAGGGCGATGCTTTGGTGAGTGAGATGGACGATGGCAACAGAGTGTTCTTCTCGGGCGAGAAAGGCTATCTCGACCTGACCACGAAGATGGCACGCGACATCTGTCCGCTGCTCACTGGCGACTATAGCGTCTCGGTCGATGTTTTGGTCAACGACGAGGCCGATCTCACGAGATTCTGCTGGGCATACGGACTGACCGTCGGCACATCCAGTTATATGGGGCTTGTCAACGCTCCTGGCAACAATAACTGGTACTACGAGATCAAGAGGGTCGACAAAATGAATACATTGAGAAGCGAGACTGCCATCAAGGTCGGTGAATGGAACAACATCGTCTTCAGCCAGCGTGATGGCATCGGAACCATCTATGTAAACGGTTACGACATGGGCAGCATGAATATGGATAGGCAACCTTCGGAGTTCACACGTGTCACTGCCGCCAATCTCGCTAAGTCGCCCTTCGATAACGACGACCTCATGAGCTCAACTTACTTCGATGATTTCAAGATTTACAACAAGCCTCTTTCTGCGGGCAATGCTGTTTATCTTTACAACCTGGCCAAAAGCAAGAGCATGAATGTTTCTGTTGCTGACGGCATCGACAGGGTGGGGAACAGTGCTCCACAGAAATCTGACACCTACACCATCAGCGGTCAGAAAGTCGATGACAGTTACAAAGGATTGATCATCAAAGACCACAAGAAGATACTTAGGAGATAGATACAGAAAACGGCTCGTTGGATTTCCAACGAGCCGTTTTCTGTTATTCGTTTTTCCGTTTTCTCGTTATATCGTTTAATCGTTTAATCGGGATAACGGGATCCCGAAAAAACTGAAAAAACTCACTTCTCGTGCTTCACATTAAGGACCTTCATGTCGGGGTCGGCGGATGAGGTGCCGACCATCACGGTATAGGTCTTGTCTTGGGCGTGCATGGTGTTGGTGTTGCTGTTCCAGAGGGCGAATGCCTTATCGTCCAAAGAGAAAACCACATCCTTCTTCTCACCTGGTTTCAACTGCACACGGGTGAAGTCGCGCAAGGTCTTGATGGGACCGTCTGCATCGTCGGGGTCTTTCACGAAGACCATCACGGTCTGTGTCCCGTCGAGGTCGCCTGTGTTGGCCACACTCACACTCAGAGTGCCCTTCTTGGCATCCCAAGTAGGATTGCCCAACTCAAACGAGGTGTAACTCAGACCGTAGCCGAAGGGGAAGAGTGGCTCGCCCTCGAAGTAGCGGTAGGTACGGCCTTTCATATTGTAGTCCTCGTAGTCGGGCAACTGGTCTGTGCTCCGATAGAAAGTCACGGGCAGTTTTCCACTGGGGTTGTAAGCACCGAAAAGTACGTCGGCCAGAGCCTCTCCGCCTTTCTCGCCACCATACCATGCCTGCACAATGGCGTCGGCGTTCTCTGCCTCTGGTGCCATGGCAATGGCGCTGCCAGAGCAGTTCACAAAGACTACCTTCTTACCCGCCTTCTTCAGCGAGGCAATCAGTTCGCGCTGCACACGAGGCAATTCTATCGAGGTGCGGTCACCACCCTTGAAACCTTCCTCATTGACCTTCATCTCCTCACCCTCCAGACGAGGCGAGATGCCGCCGACAAACACCACTGTCTCGGCGTCGCCCACCTCCTGCAATAC
>Ga0247609_10003983_pt1 | contig 14815 bp, 17 predicted proteins | sample 172DNAGHGlowgp2_FD_193487 | JGI IMG/M metagenome (GOLD analysis project Ga0247609, IMG submission 193487) | Sheep rumen microbial communities from Palmerston North, Manawatu-Wanganui, New Zealand - 1728 DNA GHGlow gp2 | ecosystem: Host-associated > Mammals > Digestive system > Stomach > Rumen ...
ATATATATATATTTATATATATTTTTTTCGAGCATTAAGATATAATTAATATAGATAATAAGGGTGACAAAGATGAAAGAATTCAAAAAAAATATTAAGCGTACATGGACATATACTAAAGATCAAAAAAAAGAATTATTCCTATATATGTTTATGCACATTATAGACATAGTAATAGGCATTGTCCTACCTATAATAAGTGCTAAAATTATAATATATATAACAAAAAATAATTATTATCAAATAGCTTTAATGGCTTTAATTATATTCTTTATTGAATCTACACGCAATCTTTTTTACTATGTAGAAAGAAAAACAACACAAATTATTTATAGAGAAACATTTAATAAAATACAAATCAACTTAGGAAAAGAAATACTAAAATTAGAAAACAAAGTATTAGATGAAAAAGGAACAGGAGTATTCATCCAAAGAATAAATGGAGATACTGAAAAACTATCAGATATCTTTAATGAATTAGGTTTCTATCTATCAGAAATATTAAAAAACATTGGTATATTTATAGCTATCTTTATAATAAATAAAACTTGTTTTATTTATTTGTTAATATCTTCTTTCATAATATTTTTAGTAGATAAAAAAAGAGTAAAAATAAGAAAAGAAAACAAAAATAAAGTTAAGAAAAAAGAAGAAATATCTACTGGGTTTGTAAATGAAATGATTCGTGGTGCTAGAGACATAAAAATGCTTAATGGCGAAAACAGCTTCATAAATGAATTAGACAAGAAAATTAAAGATACAAGTAATGAAAAATATTATTTGAATAAAATAGATAGAATGTGGACATTCTTTACCGGCGAACTAAGAGACATTGGTGATTTAGGTTTAATAATACTATTAATATTATTATTAAAAGAAAATATACTAACTGGAGCTTTTGCATTAGTAATATATAACTATTCTTCTTATATATCATATATATCTATGGATGTTAGTTATTTATTAGATCTAACAGCTGATTTTAATGTATCAGCTACTAGAGTATATAATATATTAGATAGTAAAGAATTTGACAAAGAAGTATTTGGGAAAAAACATTTAGACAAAATAAAAGGAAATTTTGAATTTAAAAACGTATCATTTGCCTATAACGAAAATGATTCTAATAAAGTATTAGATAACATTAGTTTTAAAATAAAATCTAGAGAAACAATTGCTTTCGTTGGTAAAAGTGGTGCTGGAAAAACAACTATTTTCAATTTATTATGTAAGATGTATCCAAAATATAAAGGTAAAATAACTATAGATGGAATAGATATTAAAGAGTTAGATAAAGATAGCATTAGAGGAAACATCACTATTATAAGTCAAAATCCATATATATTTAATGTTAGTATTAAAGATAATCTTCGTTTAGTAAAAGAAGATGTAACAGATGAAGAAATATATGAAGCTTGTCACCTAGCTTGCTTAAACGATTTCATAGATAGTTTAGAAAATAAATATGATACTATAATTGGTGAAGGTGGCATCACTCTATCTGGTGGTCAAAAACAAAGATTAGCTATAGCTAGAGCATTAGTTCAAAAAACAGAAATCATTCTCTTTGATGAAGCTACTAGCGCTTTAGATAATGAAACCCAAGAGCAAATACAAAGAGCTATAGAAAATATGAGAAGTAATTTTACAATATTAATAATAGCACATCGCCTATCAACTATAATTAATTCTGATCGTATCTTATTCTTAAATAATGGTAAGATTGAAGCCGAAGGAAACCACAAAGAACTACTCAAAAAATGTCCAGAATATAAACAATTATATGAAGCAGAAATAGAAAAATAATACTTAATTTAAAAGATATCTAATATAGAATTATAAAAGGAGATTGTTATCAATCTCCTTTATATTATTATCAAAATATTTTAGTTATAGTTATAATTATAATAACTATGTTAAATAATTTACTATATATGTCTTATTATTTATAACCTCAGTATCAGAAGACATTTGTGAATTACTTTCTATATCACTTACAGTTCCACTTATAGCACCAGTAATTCCTAAAATTTTACCGTCATAATAATTAAGAGTTCCCGTACTTACCATTCCATAAGTTTCCCCTCTTATTTCTGGAATTGTAGTACTAATAGTACCATCTTTATTACCAATTGTAAGGTTTCCATCATTAGATACAGCTTGTTGATTTACACCTATAATAGTACCACCAGTAATACTAACAGTACCTCCAGTTAAGTTTTGAACAGTTCCTCTTGCCATAGTTATATTAGTTGGAGTACCAGTTGCTGTAGAACTTAAATAAGCATTACCAGATATTTCTACTATTCCTCCATTATTATTATAAACAACTTGTCTAGTACCAGTTGATGTTAGATTTCCTCCGCTTATCTTTAGTAAAGCTCCACCCATATTATTTATTAATGCATTAGTAGCATTAGTAGTAATATTTCCATTCATTATTTCTAAAGTACCATTGTTTTCTATAACAGCAACAGCTCCTGATTGCAAGTTACTTAAAGAATAACTTTGTAAATCCAATAAAACATTTTTATTAGCATTAACTGTAACATTCTCAACTATATCGTGAACAAACGTTATAGTAGTTTGCGTATTATTAGAAGGTACAGCATCAATTGCTGATTGCAAAGAATAATACTGAGTTCCATTTATTTCGGCAACAACAATTTGAGACCAATGAGCAAATAATTCAATATTATCATATATAACAGTATTACTTAATACTTGTGTACCTCCATTTATAGAAGTAAACCAACCATCAAATATATAATTTCTTCTAGTAGGTATTGGTAAAGTTCCTATTTGTTCACCGCTTATAACAGATCTAGTTGTTTCACTAACAGTTCCTCCATTAGCATTAAACGTTACAGTTTTACCAGCTTCTAAAAATGCCGTATTATACGTAACACCATCTATTACCTCCGTTGAATGTCTTAAGCCATATCCACTTTCCTTATCAGATAATTTACTTTCATCATTAATTGCTGCTGTTTCTCCACTTATAGTTCCATCATACAATTTGAAAGTTTGCGTAGCATATATACCATATGATTTTCCTCTAATAGTTATTGTATTAAGTCCAGGATTATCATCCTTCACTCCAATTGTAACAGATTTAGTCACTTGTAATCCATAATAATTAGTTGATATAATCGTTCCCCCAGTAATAGTCATAGTTCCATTATTATTATGAACTGCCGCTCTAATAGAAGATACTGCTTTTATATAAGCATTACCTGATATTTCTACTATACCTCCATTATTATAAATAGCTTGTCTAGTTCCTGAATTAACTATTGATCCGCCACTAATTCTAACCGTACTACTACCATAATTATTTATAACAGCATGAGGAATACTAGCCCCTTGTCTTAAACTTCCATTAGAAATTTCAATAGTACCATAATTTTCAATAACTGCTTTAGCTGTTATTGTATTATTAATAGTATAATTTTGTAAATTAAAAGAAATATTTTTATTTTGAGATACTAAAACACTCTCATCAATATCAGCTAATAAAGTAACAATTGTTCTCGTATTATTAGCAGCTACTGCATCAATAGCATCTTGCAAAGTATAATAAAAAGTACCATTTACTTCTGCAACATAAGGTTGTTTAGTAACATTCAAAGTTATTGTTTTAGACATTGTTGTTGAATACTTACTAAAGATACTAGAAGATAAAAGAAAACATAACAAAAAAACACAAGGAATTATTAATAATTTAATTCTTTTTTTCATCATTACATCTCCTTCCTACCTATTTAATCTTTTTGATCAAAATTAACATTAATAGTAATTTGATTCGCACCACTATTATTAGTAGTTATCGGATCATTAAAAATTAAAATATGTGTATGAACACTATGTAAATCATTAGCAGAAAAAGAACAATTAACACAATCATTTCCACTAAATATAATTTTATTATTTACTGGAGTTACATAATTACCACTATCATCAAGCATTACTTCCAAACCATCTGGAACTCCAGTAAGTTCTATAGAATAGTTTGTAGCAACTTCCGAATTGCTTGTAACTTTAACAATATAATCAGCTGTATTATTTCCTGAAACAACACTTAAACTATCACTAATATTATCAGATGTATCAATTGCTACATCAAATTTCGCAACATTAGCATCACTAGAACCATTTACACTTGAATAGTATCTAGCTAGAAGATAAGAATTTGATAACACAATAGCAAGCAACAATATACTAACTAAGATTTTCTTATAGTTAATATTAATACATCTATCATCTCTTCTCATAGCAATCACCTCTATCTGCTATTTTTTACTTGTCGGAAATAATAAAATTATTAAGAAAAGTGTAACTGTAAAACTAACACCAAGTGGCTTAGTAAAAAAAGTAATTATTTTTCCTAAATACTTAACTTTCCTTACATAAACACCTGTTATTTGCATAACATCTATAGGATCATCTTCTTTGTTATTAGCATCACCTTTAGTTATAACTATATTTTTATCTACTCTAACAACTCTATGTAACACTTCATTCTTTTCACCTGGTCTCTTATAAGAAACTATGTCATTTACATTAACTCTTCCTTTAAGTTCTCTTAATATAACAAAATCATCTATATTTAAAGTAGGTTCCATACTACCAGTTAATACGATAGCTGTTTTGATACCAAATGGATAAAAATTCTTAAAGATTTTTGGACTTACTACTATATATAAATAAGATAATGACATTAACAAAAACAAAGCAAAGAATACCTTTTTTATTATTTTCATACCTAATTATTAACCCCTATCTTAATTGATAGTTTATAATTAGAACCATAATCAAATCCAATTATTGTATCATTATCACTATCAACCCATTTCCAATCAAGAATATATGGAATTTGAGATTTAGCAGGTATAGTAACTTTTTCTAATCTAAAATTATTAAACTTAGCATAATCTGTTGCATTACCAAACAAATATTTCCCCTTACTTCTAAGTTTATAATTCATATTAATATTCTTTTCATTTTCTTCAATAAAATCAATATCTACAACAACATCAAAACTATTATTATTTCTAATAATAAAAGTATAACTATTCTGAGAACCTGGAGCAATCTTACTTTCAAATTCATAAGCAGGATTTGAAAAGATTCTCAACTCCTTATTATCCCATACTTTATTATCATCAAATACAGTTATTTCACCTTGATTTCCAACATCAGTAGATTCATTTTGATTTGTCGAATCAATATTATCATTATTCTCTTTGTCCTTGTTGATATTATTATCTTTTGGTGGTTCAATATTTTTCTGACATTCAACACAATTACAATCAATTTCAAAAATATCGACGTTTCCCGTCGGTATTAAAGCGTTTTTATTATCAATATAACCAAATCTACGAACAAGAAAGTACAATAGAAGCAAAATGATTACTATCAATATTAATACGACTATATTATTTCTAGTTTTCTTATCATCAGTCTTCATATTGTACTTATCCTTTCCGTAATATTTAAAATTATATTCTATTTAAACTAGTCAACTTGAGTAACAGTTACTGTAGCGTTTACTTGAACTGTTGGAGCAGTACCATTAGCTGCAAATCCTAAAGCAGTGTCAGTAGCATCAGTTTGAGTACTAGCATAATTTGTACTATCACTACCAGTGAATGCCCATCTCCACTTAACAGTTAGAGTACTTGCAGTTTGACCAATGTTAATAGCTGTAGCAGGAACATTAATATTAGAAACACCACTTACCCAAGTACTTCCATCAGTACTATACTCAATTGGAATTCCACTTGAATTTGTTTCTGTAAAAGCAATAGCATAAGTTGCATTAACTTCTGAATTGTTGGTAATAGCAATATCAAATGATCCGCCAGTACCTGGAGCAATTAAATCAGCATCAACATCTGTTTCAGCAGAAGTTGTATCAGCTTCCTTAATTGTCTTAAACAAATCGAAAGTATAACCATTTGTTACATCAGTAGCTGATTCAAAATCCTCTTGATTAATTTTCCATGCCCATTTAGCCACACTAGCATTATCACTTCCAGCAATCTCTGATGTATATTTAGCATAAGTACCTGCAACAAAATAACTTCCAACTGCTACAATTGCTAATAATAACAAAGTTGCAATCTTATTTTTATTTTTTTTCATACACACACCTCCTTGCAAAATACTTATATATATAAACATTTTAGAATGTCTATACCTTTTTAGTCTTTCTATTTTTTTCTTTTCTAAGTTGCTCTAATTCTTTTCTCTCTTCTATGGATAATTTATTACTATCAAAAGTAATCCATACTATACCAACCATAATAATTATTCCTATTATAATTACCAAAGTAATTGGTTTTTGTAATACTAACAATACACTTCCAAGTCCACTAATTTTATATACACATAATCCTTCTATTTTAGATTTGCTTACTGGATCAGAATCCTCTTTATTATTGTTATCTCCTTTCGTAATAAACTTATCTTTTTCTATCTTTACTATTCTATGTGTAACAACATAATTATCTTTATCTTTAAAAGCTATAATATCATTTTCTTTTAATGAATTAACATCTACTTCTTTTACTATAGCTAAGTCCCCTCTATATAGTTCTGTCTCCATCGATCCAGATAATACAATAAAAGGTTTATATCCAAATATTGAAGGTACCTCATTAGGTTTTGTTATAGTTTGAACAAATACCCACATACATATTAGAGCTAATAATGTAAGAACAGTTATTAGAAAATACTTCATAATTTTTAATACTCTTCCCATAATACTCACGAGTAACCTTTCATAATATTTCCTCTAGTAGAGGTCCTATCTTGATTTAATGATAACACACTTTTTGTAAATGGGATATTTAATTTTACATACAATTACATCCACTTTACAAAGCAAAAAATGATTAACCAATAAATAGACAAATAATAGACACTTGTTATAGAGTCAACTATTATCTTTTTAAAAAAAATCTTCTTTTTTATTGACACATTTAAATAAAAGTAGTTTAATTATAAAAATTTAGAGGAGGAAAGTGAAATGACGAAAATAATAGAAGACATTTCTAGGACAGTTAATGAATACTTGTTGTTGCCAAATTTAACAGATGAAAGGTGCATACCTGAAAAAGTGGATTTAAAAACACCACTCGTAAAGTACAAAAAAAATGAAGAACCAAAACTAAACGCAAACATTCCGATGGTCTCTGCTATCATGCAATCAGTATCAGGTGTTGATATGGGAATTGCCTTAGCAAGAGAAGGAGGAGTTGCGTTTATTTTTGGCTCTCAAAGCATTGAATCTCAAGCTGAGATGGTAAGAAAAGTTAAACAACATAAAGCAGGATTTGTTATAAGTGACTCTAACGTAAAAAGTACTGCCACTATAAAAGAAATAATAGAATTAACAAACAAAACCGGCCACTCTACAATTATGATAACTAAAGATGGTACAGCTAATGGAAAATTTATTGGTATGATAACCGATAAAGATTATCGACCATCAAGAATAAATATGGATGATACTGTCGATAAATACATGACCAAAAAAAGAAATGTAATATGGGCTAAAACAGGAATAACCCTAACCGAAGCAAATGATATAATTTGGGAGAAAAAAATCAGTTGCCTTCCTATTCTAGATGAAGATGGTAATCTAGATAGCTTGGTATTTAGAAAAGATTATGAAAACGATAAAAATAATCCTCACTCACTATTAGACGAAGAAAAAAGATACATAGTCGGTGCCGGTATTAATACTAGAGACTACGAAGAGAGAATTCCAGCTTTGTTAGAAGCGGGCGTAGACATTCTATGTATTGATTCATCTGATGGTTATTCAGTATGGCAAAAAAATACAATAGAATGGGTTCGAAAAAATTATAAAGACACAGTAAAAATAGGCGCTGGTAACGTTGTTGATAAAGAAGGATTCAATTACCTAGCTGATGCTGGAGCCGACTTTATTAAAGTTGGCGTTGGTGGTGGAAGTATATGTATCACTCGCGAAACTAAAGGTATTGGCCGTGGTCAAGCTTCAGCACTAATGGATGTAGCTAAAGCTAGAGACGAATACTTTAAAAAAACCGGCATCTATATTCCTATCTGTTCGGATGGAGGAATAGTTCACGATTATCACATCACCCTATCATTAGCTATGGGTGCTGACTTTGTTATGATGGGCAGATACTTCGCTCGTTTTGACGAAAGTCCAACTAATAAAATAAAAATAAATGGAACCTATGTAAAAGAATACTGGGGTGAAGGAAGTAATAGAGCTCGTAATTGGCAACGCTACGATTTAGGCCAAGATCAAAAAAAATTATCATTTGAAGAAGGGGTAGATTCTTATATACCTTATGCAGGACCTCTAAAAGAAAACATTAATATTACAATTGACAAAATAAAATCTACGATGTGTAATTGTGGTTCCATAACTATTGAAGAATTACACCAAAAGGCTCGTTTAACACTTGTTTCTAGTATCAGTATTAAAGAAGGAAGTGCCCACGACGTAATATTAAAAGAAATTGAAAAAGAAATAAGATAATATAAAAAATAGTGGATTGAAAACCAATCCACTATTTAACTATTAATTATTTATACAATACATATTTTACAACAAAAATTATATTTTAATCATTCCTATTAAATCATATCCATTTTCATTAATATACTTATTAATTTCTAAAATTTGTATTTCACTAAGTTCATTTAAAAAAGGATGTTCTTCTATATTTATAAAATGTTTAGAATAAACTACTTTTAATTTACCAAATGGAGAATCATATACCGAATTTAAAAAATATTTATTAACTTCGTTTGAAACCCTTGTAGTATAAATAATTTGCTTATCATTAATTCTTTTAAGTAAGCTTTCATGTTCATCAATTGGAAAATCAATATATTCTCTCAACTTTACCATAATTATATCTCCCTTATTAAAATGCTCCTTAGTCTTCCTTTATTTTATTTACTTCAATATACCTTCTTCTAAACTCTTCTTTATCATTAGCTAGTTAAGCCGCTATAGTATAAACCATATCGTAATTTATATCTTCAAACTGTTCAGCAAATCTAAGACTTCTTTCAATAACATGCTTTACTCTATTAACATCATGTCCAGAATCATTTTTATTGTATTCTGGAAAAATATGCTCCTCAATATACTTTTTTAAATCTTTATTTATTATCATAATACATCTTCATTCTATTTATTATGTATATCTAATTGATTATAAGGTATCTCTATATTGTTTTTTTCTAAAACGAGTAATACTTCCTTAATAACATCTCTTCTGCTTTGCCTTTTTTTCTCATTATTATCTAATTCAATACCTATTAAATAATCTATAGATGAATCATTTAAATTATTAGGACCTAAATAATTGCATTCTTTAATATTATCTATTCTTTTAATACTATCCACAATCTCCATTAATACTTTATCAACTTTACTTTGCTTTAATTCATACGATAAAGGAATATTAAAATAAATATTATTAGAAACAACTTCTATTTGTTCTATATTTCTATTAGCTACAGATATTACATTTCCTGTAGCTAAGCATTTTATCTTTGTTGATTTTAATCCTAAAATCAACACTTTTCCTTCAATATCACCATACTTTACAATATCTCCTACTTTAAAATAAGAATCAGATATAATACTAAAACCTCTTATAATATCTTTTAAAGCGTCTTGAACCGCTAAAACAATACCAGCTCCAACTAATCCTAATCCAGCTATCATAGATGTAACATTAATATTATTTATTTGTAATACTGTAATAAAAGTAATAATAACAAATATATATTTTAATATATTATTAATAAGTCTTATATAAGTTTGTCCCTTATTATTATCAACCATCTTTATTTTCTTTGTTTTATTAAGCAATATATTAGATATTATTTTATATATTATATAACTAAGTATAATTACTATTATAGATTTAACTATACTATTACTAAGAACTTTAACTAATGTTTTATAAAACTCTTTCATATCATCAATCCTTTATTAAGCCCAAAAATCAGTAGATTCCTTAGCTTTAATATCAGCTAATAATCCCATATATGAATCACTCCATACATAATAATTACCATCTTTACCTAATCTTACTAATATATATCTTTTACTATCAGCTCCACCACTTTTAAATAATACTCTTTTATATCCATCTTCTACTATATCATTATCATTTACTTCTACATCTACTTTATAAGGTATACTAGGATTATAATCATTATCAGGTAAAGCCCCATTAAAATATGATTTACCAATATATTCATATTTATTATTATTACTCATTCTATCTTTAATACTTTGTTTAGCTAAATTAGATAATATTTGTGCATCTCCTAATAAATATTGTAACATTTTATAAAATTCTTCAGGATTATTAATATCATAACTAGTAATAGTATGTATTAAAAGACATCCTACTACTTCAGGATTACTCCTATCAAATTTTTTTAATTCTTCACAAGTATTTAATAATTTCTCAAATTCCATATTCTACCTTCTTCTTAATATAATTATAATTTATATCATATTAAATATCTAGCTTTTAATATTTGTTCTTCTTCTAAACTATCTATATATTCAACTGGATTAATATTATCATCACTCTCTATAAGTCTACTAAAACAATCTAATAAATCATTAGATATACCACATATACTTAATTTATACAATAATTCATAATATTCATTTTTATTCATTATATCTACTAAATCATTAGTAATATAATTTAATATCATCATAATATAACAATATATATCTGTATTTCTATCAGCTCTAACATATTCATATGAATCATTAACAATATGATATTTATTAGAATAATTAAGTAAACTATTCTTTCTTAAATATTGAGCAGGAAAACTAATACTATTCCCTATTTTAATACTATCAATATCTATTACTTTTATTAATTTGGTATATAAATTTACTATTATATTCCCTTCATGTAAATCATTAATATGTAATCCTTTATAGGAATCTAATTTATCCAATAGATATCCTACTTTTTTTATATAGTATTTTTTTTCTTCAAAACTTATATACCTATTATATAATACATAAAATAAAGTATTACCTTCTACATAATCAAACATATATCCTTTATCATCACCTATTTTTACATAATGATCAGGTATAACTATTTCATCAGGTATATTATCTCTATTCTTATATAATTCATCTAATACATATCTTTTATCTTCATAATTATCACTAGATAATATTTTTAATATTTTTTTAATATTTTTATAATAATATATATAAGTATAATCGGAAAGATTCTTTAAATCTCTTAAACTAGTATCATCAATATTAATAGTATTCATATTCTTCAATCCTTTCTAAAACTAAATACATATAGTATAATAAAAATGGTAGGAGTTAATGATAAATATTAAAAAGTTTCCTAAATGTAAAAGATAGTATGAAGAAAGAAAAAATTATATCCTTATTGTAGCCTTGTATTAAAAGATAATAATATTAATAATAATGTAGAAAAAAACATTTATAACGCTATAGATATTGCAGCTTTTCTATTAGATTTCCAAATGTTCTTATATAATACTCATTTTGCCAATAATAGTATTTATAAATACCCAAAGAATTGCTGGAATTATCTTATTAATTACTATAATTATACAAATATAAGTTATGAGCACTAATTTTACTTCATTATTACTCCCTTCTCTTTCACAATAGAACCTTTTAAAATTATCATTTATTATACACATAATATTAAATAAGTATAGTATAATAATTATATAAATAGATGCAATTATATATGAAAGAAATAAAATATCTTAATAATGAAACTAAGATTTATATAGCTGCTGGCTTTATGAGAATATTACTAGATATAATATTAGCTGTATTATATCTATTTAGTATAAGTTTAGTAGGATTAGTATGTTTTATAATAAAAGTATTATCTTATATAGCAATAATAAAAACTAGAAATAAATGGATATATAGATTATCTGCATTCATATATTTACTTACAGAAATATATATAATAAAAGAACTAATCATTTGAATTAGCTCTTTATAACATTTTTTTATTAATTAACTCTAAATATAAATTATATACTTCTTGTATTTTCGTATCCCAATTAACATATAATTCTTTATAAGCATTATTAGATACTTCATCTAATAATTTTTTATTAGTTAAAATTTCTTCTATTCTATTTGCATAATCTTTAATATTATTATTCTCTATAAAACCATTTCTATTATTTATAACATTTGCTGTAGTAGCAGCTCCTTTTAAGAACAAACCAGGCAGGCTTTGCGATGCTGCTTCTATCTGAACAATACTAGATGCATCATATAAAGAAGGAAATAGAAATAAATCTGCTGCTGCATAATATTTAGCAAGTACCTCTCTATTAGTTATTTTACCAGTAAATATTACCTTTTTATTTAGATCTATCTTATTTATATAAGATTTAAACTCTTCTTCATCAGGTCCATCTCCAATAAATATCATTTTATAATCAATTCTATTACCTAATTCTTTTAAAGAATCTGCTAAAAAGAATATATTTTTTAATTTATTAAGTCTCCCTACAAATAATAATATTTTTTCTTTATTAATATTATGTTTTTCTCTTATTTCTTTTTCAGCAGATAACTTATTCTCTACTGGCATAATTTCTGTAGCGTTATCCATAACTCGTGGTATTTTACTATAACCATAATCTTCATGAAATATTCTAGCTACTTCCCTATTTACTGCCCAACACTCATCACAACTTTCAAATACTTTAATTAATGTATCTGTTAATTGTTTAGAAACCAATTCGTTCTTAAAAGCTCTTTTAAAATCTTGTTTAAACTGACTATGCATTGTTGCAACTACTGGTATATTATGTTTTTTAGCATATTTAATACCTATTTTACCAACTGTAAAAGGTGAATGAATATGAACTATATCTAAATTACTTTCTTCTAATATTTTCTTAAAATCTTTATCTATATCAGGAGCAGGAACAGCATATACATATAAAGGTGTTTTAATACTTTTACATCTAACTACTTTATAATTAAATCTATTATCATCATAATCTTCTTTATATTTAGGTACAAATACTATTACATTAGCAAACTTAGCTAATCTCTTAGCATAATTATCAATTACCATTATTACTCCATCTGTCATAGGAAAAAAAGAATCATTAAATATTCCAATTGTTATCTTTTTCATCCAATCACCTTATCTATACCAAATATCAATATCTACTTTTGAATTAATACCATCAACTATTCCATCATCACATATTTGCCAAAAAGAATGTCCTTGATAACTTGTTTCACTATTATAATGAGCTAGCCATATTATCCCAGGGACTTTTAGCCATACTTTTTCTAAATAATTTTTACTTCCATAAGTAGAACCTTGATATCCACGATCATTTACTATTTTAATAAACTCTTCTGCTTCTAATGATAAATCATATAAGCTCATATCAAATTCATTAAAATGACCCCAGTTTTCCCAATCAAATACTATTGGCAAATCTACTTTATACCCCTTTATTTGCTCTATTACCCATAAAGCTTCTTCTTTAGCTTGCTTTACATTTTTAGCATAGGAAAAAATATATACTCCAACAGGAATTCCAACACTATTAAATCCTTCTATATTTCGTATAAATCTAGAATCTACATAGTATTCTCCATCTATACCTTTTTCTCCACCAACTTTTATAAATGCAAACTCTACTCCAGCATCTTTTACCTTTTGATAATCTATTTCTCCCTGCCATCCTGATACATCAATACCAATACTAGTATTATCTTTTTTATACTTTTTAACCATATCACTAAAATAGGTTTTCTTATCACTAGCTGTTTTATTATTACTAGCATTTGGATCTGGTTCATAAACATTTAAAACAAATTCTTTACTTGCTTCATTACCACTATTATCAATAGCTTTCATTAATAAATTATATTTACCCACTGTATTAATGTCATAATCTCCTTCAACATAACAATGTGGTCTAGCTGTTTCATTATCAGCACACATAATTTTATCTTCTATTTTTTCCTTATCTCCTCGTTCAATAGATAAACTACTCCCCATCCATAATAAAGGAGGAATATTATCATAAACATTAATATTAAACTTATAAGGTATCTTTATATTCTCATCATTAATAAATTCAAAACTAACTTCTTTAACACCTAAAGAACCTGTATTAACCCTTTTATCATTTATTATTTTACCATTAATACTCTCTATTAAATCTGATATTTTAATATCACTAGCAAAAGGAATATTTAAATCTTCTTTAAATTTGATTTCTACTTTTGCTTTTTTTATTACTTCTAATTCTTTCTGTTTAATTCTTTTTTCTTTAATATCATTTACTTTAGGAACAATAATTCCAAATATTAAAGATATATTTAATATTAAACATATTATAATAATAATTAATTCTTTTTTCTTTCTCATCTTTTTATACTTTCTATATCTACATAATAATCATCAGTATTTTTAGCATTTAAATATACATCTATTGTTTTAATATTATATTTACTAACAAGATCTTTTAAATCTTCTTTCTCTTCTTCACTAAAATAATAGTATAATTTATTATCCCGAGGATTAACATAACAAGCTCTTATTTTATAAGGATTTTTCCCTCTATTTTTATTTATAACTAAAACTTCTTGTATAGTAGCTTTTATAAGCAATCCTTTCTTCTTTAAATTCTTAATTCTCATTACATATAATAAATATTTAATAAGTATTATAAATCCTATTAAGGAAATAATAGTACCTATTAT
>Ga0247609_10003985_pt1 | contig 14813 bp, 11 predicted proteins | sample 172DNAGHGlowgp2_FD_193487 | JGI IMG/M metagenome (GOLD analysis project Ga0247609, IMG submission 193487) | Sheep rumen microbial communities from Palmerston North, Manawatu-Wanganui, New Zealand - 1728 DNA GHGlow gp2 | ecosystem: Host-associated > Mammals > Digestive system > Stomach > Rumen ...
CCTCGCATGCTTCTTCAAATAACTTCTTGTAATCCTCAGCCTCTTTGATATTCTTTTCATTTTCTCCCAGCAAGGTATCAAGTTCTGCCTGAAGCTTCTTAATTTTATCTTCATTCTTGATATTATTCTGTTGATGCTTGTTTATTAATTCCTGTAGATCTTTCTTTTCCTTTTCAAGCTCTTTCACTCTTGCGAAATCTGGACTTTCAGCAATCTGCCTACCATAAGGTGGCTGAGGTTGCCTATTTCCATTTAAATATTGGTTTCCCTCTATCGCACTAATATACTTGGCCATATCGGCTCTTTCACGTGCATTGTCTAACTGAAATGTAACTTGTATCGGCATATTTATACAAATTTAATAATTGTTTTTGTTTTTACTGAATAATCCTTGTTAAGAAATCCGTAGATAGTTGTTTCTATGTGAGAAGCTTGATCTGCTGGGACAGAAGCGGGGTCCTTTTCGCAGAAAGGTTCTATGATGACACTTCTATTGTTTATAGCTTTGGCTGTCTTGTCACTATAAAATTCATAGAATATGTCATCATCAATTTTCCAAGCTCTATAATATGAAACTTGTGATGTGGAAGCAATTGTCAGATTCCCGTCTGTCACTGTAAGAGCTATATAATCAACTTCCTCAGGTTGTACATTCTTCTGTACTTCCTCTTGGCGTGAATCTAGTTTCTGGTCTTTTCGTTCTTTGTTTCTTTTTTTCTTGGAGTTTGAGTGCGTAGACTTTTCTTCCTGTTGAATAATTGTTTCACCAGCATTCAATGTATCAGTAGATTCTATTGGAAGCTCACTAGCATGGTTGTTCCCACTCCATAAATAATTCTCACACCGTTTCATTTTACTTTCAAGCACTTTGATGTGCTTCTGAATTTCTGTATCATTAGGCATTGATGTTCCTTTGCCTAACGCTTTTTTAATTTTTCGAGTCAACAGCAGATACGTTATACATGAAAAAACAGCAGATACAGCTATTGTGAAGACCATTGCTATAATTAGTGTCATATTCATTCTTCAATAATTTTATGCCTGGTTGAGTCTTTGAATCTGAACTAGGGATTTAATGTCATTTGAATTAAACATTTGCGTTGCAGATTTGTAAACTTAAATCATTCATAACTCCGATTATTGGGTAGAAGAATAGTGGTTCTTCTATCACGTCATCATGACTTACATCGTGAGCCTCAATTTTTAGATCTATACCGCTTTGGATATAAGCAGCCAAATCTTTATTGAAGCATTCTACTGCCATGTTAATTGAATTGTTGTCAATACCAAATACATTATTTAGTGAAATACGCCTTGGCAATCTCAACGTAATGAAATCCATGAAAGACTTAACTTCTTTCACAACATCCGAGTACATAGCTGGCGCATCACTATATTTCTCCTCTGTGCATACCTTTGAATCAGAAACGCCTAAAAGTACTGTCTTTGCTACATTAACATTGATTGGTTGTTGGGCCAAGAATAATCCACCCTTACATGTCGCTTCCTTAGGATTGTGAGAATTAATAATAAGATTAATTCCCTTTACATCTTCCTTATAAATTAGACTGAAGATATTAGTTACCAAAGTCTCCAAAGAACTCTTTGATGGGCTAAGTACGGATACGACTTTTGACCCGTTCCCGCTAAAAGCAATATTGGTTGGTATTTCCAGCCCCTTCGTCTTCATAAGATTTGCTAGATGATAAATTATAGCAGTGAAAAATATATAGAAAACGACTTTCTGGCTGGTATCTTTCATTAGTTCATTGTTAAAGTCCACCTTATCCTTGATATTATTACGCTTTACAATCTCATTGTCTGCAAGCGAGAACAGAAAAGAAGCAACTTCTGAAGAGTTTCCAAAGTCATTGGCAGTCTTGTCTATAAGCATTCTCTGGAGATCGTCAAGTCCATTGAGATTTGTTATAAAGTAATCTTTAAACTGACGTACGATTCCATTAAGAGGGCCATTTTCTACGCTGACAAGTGCGTTACCAAATATTGCGTCAGCCGCAAACCTCATTGATGTAATACATTTTACGCCATTAGTATCTGCCACAACAATATCTGTTGTACCTCCACCAATGTCAATAGTTACGATGTTGGTTACACTAGCCATCGTTTTCTGGAAGAAAGAATAGGGCGCAACTGATTCTGTTATGGCTGTTGGAGCTCCAGAAGGGTTGAAATACTTTTTATAAGCAGCATCCCAGACTCTCTCAAATAGCCCTTTCTTATAGTCTGACATGCTAATAGGATAGAACCATTTGATTTGTGTTTGCGCAAGACTTCCCCCTTCTTGTATCACCTTTGTCCTTATCATTAGAAGCATAGCTTCTATATAGCATTTAATACGTTCTTCATTCGTTTGATTCAATTGACTCCATTTCAGATTTGGCACATACTCATTGTATTTGGTGCCTATTTCTGCTTTGTTATACATAAAAGCGGGTGTCGCATTACCAAATGCGATGTAAGAGCCAGTTCCTTGCTCATTGATACCTGCATTGTTCTTGTCTATACAGAGCACTGTACGAAGCGGGAAGTGGCATTGGGCATTATCTCCAATTATCTCTGGAATAAACTCTCCACGGATATGATTCCTTACCACATCTGTTGGCTTGCAAATTAAGCTAATTTGAGGCTGATCTTCATTAAATGTAAACGGCTGAGGCATCTGATTCGTGCCAGTCGTATACTCAATGTGAGTATTTGATGTGCCCAAATCTATTGCAAAACTAAAGGCAGCAGAGCCATTTCTTTTTTTGAACTTCGGCACAAGAAGACCAGTTGCTTTCTTCTCCCTTCCAGATTGATCTGTTAGAATTTCAATTCTCGCGCAATCGAATACCTGTCTTTCAAGAATGTAAACCTTGGAACGAATATCATCTTCAATGTCAACATTACGTATAACATAGTCTGGGACGAAGAACCCCTTCTGTTCGTTATGACATTTGCAAGAACATTCCTTATTGAGAACGAAGTCGCATACAATTGCTATCCTATAATGCGCATCATTCGAATTAGCAAACATTACTGGTGGAAAGACGCCAACAACGAAGTCCTCTGGAGCCATTACGATAGCCCCCTTATTATTATTCTGGTCTGCTTTCACGTCAAGAGTGTAGATACGCTTATACTCCACCTCAAACTCTTTTTGAATTGGAATTCTCAGAGTTACTTCTACCCCAGAGGCTACTTGTTTGATGTCAATGGTGTTTTTTCCTGATGGCGACTTTCCTCTCAAGTCATCTGCTGTAAAGTAGTCAAAATACATTTCTTTTATTGGTAGGAGGTAGCCATCCTTCATCCCACAGTTGCTAAAATAATTGCCGTCAAAGAAATCCGTCTTGTTTACTTCAGCTGGCAACTTAACAATCTTATCATCAAGAAAATCGCTAATCGTCAGGTAGGGATAAGATATGTTAATACCAGGAAGTTTGCGCAGGCCCAAACCATTCTTGTCATAGTAAGGAACACTTTGATTGGTTCCAAACTCGGTTCCATAGTAATTGAGATTTTTGTAAACATTACCATTTGTGACTGGCAGAACAAGAGGATCTTTCCCCTCTATAGTTTTCGATGAACGAATCTTGAAATCTGAATTCCCTTGTTTTTTAGGGTCATTGTCAATATATCTCTTAAAATGTAATGGACGCCCGTTTACTTCTACTTGATAGTTGGTGGTTGTGTTCACATCTACAGTCAATTTGTCGTAAGTCTTGTCGACATACGTCAAAGTTCCTTCTACTTGTTCTGCACATGAGTCACGAATTGAATCTAACTCGTCTTTTAAATCATCATTGAGAACAAAATACACGGCATCTAGATATTTAGAAACCTCCGGATATAACGCATTAAACCTAGGTTCAGAATATCGAAAAGCAAATAGATATTTGATATAATCAGTAGCTCTTAGGTCAAGGGAAGCGTATTCCTTATCAAATGCATAATCTGTTCCGAAACACAATTCTTTTGATATTGAATTTTCGTCGTTCGCAGTTGAGAAGAACAATGTCGCTGGTGATGTCGCACCGATTATATGCATTTGTTTTTTGCCCTTTCCTTTATAACGAAGGATATAGATATTCTGCATTTTCCCAAAATTATATGGATCATCCCCTTCTGCATCCTGACTGAGGAACATAGACAGAGTTTTACCATATATCTGGTGTGATTTATCTGTGGAACTTTCCAAACTATTGAGACATTTGTCTTTTTCCCACACTAGTATGTCAATTTGGTCTTTCATAGCCTCATATGAGAAGAAAATCTGTCCCACGTCAAGACTGTCAGAAACCATCTTGTGGTAGATAGAATCACCTTGGAGCATTTCCTTTACCTCTTCAACAGTCATTTCGTTGAAAGTTTCTGGAACTATTTTCCCAAATGCCTCCTTAACAAGTTCTATTCTTGCAAAAGGAGAGGGAATCGAGGTTATCTCTCGTTGCGTGGTCGTCGCATCAGGGATTTTATCTACGAATCCATGATGATATGTACTATTTGTTGTGTTGCTCCAATCTACTATAGTTGTTTTTGAAGCACCTTTAGTCTTGTTAATTCTAAATATATAGCCCATAATCAATTCATTTTTAAGTTGTTGTTACAAAGTTCCAATGTAGTGATATAGAATAATTCCATGAATGTCTTCGGTGCGGAAAGATTTTGTGGCACATTGCTTAGATTCTTTCCTAAACGAACATCAATTAAGTCATACCCTTCCTTTGATAAAAACCCATACTTAGGTTTAATACCATGAACTATTTCTAATGCATCACCCGTTATTTCAGAATCATCCTTAAAAGGTTTAAATCCAATTTTATTGCCCCCCAATTCGGAAAGCCAGCCATTAAACATGTCTTTAAAATTCGAGAAATTGCTATAAAATTCGCTATTGAAAAGAGTATCGCCCAAAATAGAACTTCTATCCTTTGCCCAACGTTGTAAAAGCCTGTGGTCTAATGAGCGATTGTTCAAATAACTATTGAAAAGAGCCATTTGGGTTAAAGGTATTCTTATCTTCCTCTTTGTTTTGTCACCGAAGTCCGAGAAGATAATCTCTTTAGGCTGATCTGTCATTAACCCAAATTCATGGAAATTTGTAGCCCTTGATTTTGTTTCTATATTTATTTGTTTACTGTCAAAATCCAATATCGAAAGTGCAGCTAATAGTTCTATGACATGGGCATCGTTCAACTGTTCATCTCCACCATCACAATTGTCATAAGACTTGCTGGAAATGTCGTCCCCTAGATAGTACATGTCGTCCAATGTTTTATTGCCTGTGACGTTCTTTTCATAGTAGTTCAGTGCAGCCTTTGCTTTTGTTATAAAAGAGTCTGCCTTGATTGAACTTTTAGGATTATCCTTCAAATTGAAATATGGCAGCAATGACACTGCTCCTATAGGAGCTTGTGCCAATGCCTTATTTGTGCTTGTGCGGAAAGTTTTCAGCAATAGTGGGAAACCGCTTGCACCAGTTCCACCAAAAATTGAACTGATAATAAATACTTTATCACCTTTTACAAAGTTTGTTTCAAAAGTATTGAAGTCTCCGCGTTGTTTTGTCAATTGATTAAGGACAACGCTGCCTATGTTAGGGTTCCCTTTGAATCCAACGTCCATTTTTGATGAAAGGTTAGCATTAGAAAACAGCATCCGTACTAATGCCTGATTCTCTGGAGACATAGTGTTTAGATTTAACCAATTCTCATAGGCTATACCCGATGTTCCTTGGATAGGTATAGTAAAAATGCCGTTCTTATTTATTGATGAGAGTTCTGTGGAAAAGAATCTGTTTTTAACAGACTCGTTAAAACTCAACTCGGCACGAATTGATTCATATAAGCGAAGTAATTCCTCAGTTCTTACTCTGTCGCCATTGGGCGCGTCGGGATCAATTATAATGGGAATCACTTCATTGGAGGTTCCCACCCCTGATGCCATAAGCATGGTAAGGGATCTTAGGACTCTGGAACCTGAGCCACCTATTGCAAAAACATATAGCTTACTCATAATATTGTGGGATTAGAATTTACGGAAGGGAACATATTTTGCAGGACTCCACCATTTGATGAACAAGGAAACTGCAACAAAGAACACAACAGACCATAAAATGCTTGTAAAACTGAATGAGAAACAATCAAGATATGACCATTCTTCATCAGCATCAATCTCGTTGTTGATCAGAGGGGTCATGGTATACCATAACCCAAAAATAAAGTTCAATGCCGCATTAATGCCAACAAAGCATAGCCACCACAGCATTTGTTTCCTAACAGGAGATTTCCAATAGTAAAATGCAGCACAGGTGATAACACTAAAGACAAATAATGCAATTCCGTTGTGCAAATAACCTGGTACTGTTTCGTAAAGGTAATTGTCCATTTCTACACCATAAAAATTATTAGTGTAATAGTAGATACTGTTGAAAAATTCTTCCATAAGATATTATTTTAGTGATATTTTTGTCTCGAATATTTTATTTGATTTGTTATGGTAAGCATCGTACACTCCACCAATAAGATATTTCACACCAAGGGTTGTACTATCCTTTGGAACACCTGTGCCTGTAAAGTTTGACTTTTCTACCCAATCAGGAAGTTCTTTCAAAGTGTATGCTATTGAAATGACACCAGGCGATGGCTTATTTGTTACCACACGAAATGCATATATGTCATTCTCCTGTTTTTTTATTGATTCAATCCAATAACCTTCAGTAATGGAATAATTGTTAGTGTTACATAGATCCTCTTTTGGCAAGATTATTTTTGACAGATTCAATTCTATTGTGGTTGAATATGTTGTAGCGTCGCGATTCTTGTCCTTATCCCATTCCTTTACAATAATTGAATTGTCCTCTACCATCCTTGCCTTCTTTGTAATAATAGAAGGGGAAATCATCTGTAATGGCTGTAGGATCAACATACCGCAATTGGAAGATTTTACATGCGCAGTTACAATATTTTTCACCTGCTTCTCGTTTCCAAAAATCCAAAGGTAAAATGGCATCGGTTTCCTGATAGTTATGCCACCAGGATAATACTTACCATTGAAATCGGACATATACTTAATTATGGCCACTGAAAAAGTTGAATCTGTCTTCAGTCTCTTTGAAAATAATCCTGTTATTCCAGACATTGCCATTGGAAAACTAGAATTATCACTTTCGAAGCAATAGTCAGAAATGACGACATTGACAGTTGTATCATTTATTCCTTCCATTGCCATTGAAAGAATATCGTCTATTTTTGTGTATGCAGCCGTACATTTGCTTTGGCAGGCCATTAGGTATTCCCTTATCTCTTCTGAAGAGTTCTCTATTTTGGTATTAATATAATTGAGCGTTATAGTATCACCTTCATTTTGACTATCATCAATTCTATCATAGTAATCCTTTATAATATCTTTGATCTGACTATTTCCTGAAAAATAGCCCTTCATACTGCCAGAGTTTTCAACATAGATATTTACAACCTGACAATGGTGAGGTTCTTGCTCCTCAGTTGCTTTTGTTTTGGTTGGTCTTCCACAAGAATCACATGATGAAAGACCTACAGTCAGTAATACAGCGAATATAATACGAGATAAGTTTTTTTTTCTTATGAGCATCTCATTCATAACTGAAACTCTATGCCTATCAATCTCCCAAGTTTCGGCTTTTGTTTTAGGTTTCTATAAATGAAAGACGTGGGAGTCACTACTTCTCGCTTATCCCAGGTCCCAGGCTCTCGCATTGCCTCTCTCTTAGGATAAGCAACTCGAGTTAGCCCACGTCATGATATATTGCAAACAAGTACAATACACCCAACGTGGACGTTCCGGTTGCGTTCCTTCGAAGAGAGTTCAAATTTGCGAGATTTGGAACCTCGAAGATAACGTTCGTAAACGTCCTTTTCCAATAAATACGACCCTCTTGCCCTTACGGGCTAACTGAGTCGATTGCAAAAGTAAGAAGAAAAAATGAACCGAACAAATTTTCTGGCTACAAAATGTGAAAAAAGAGAATTCACAAGCCTTGTGAAATGTCTGTCATTAGCGGACGATTCGGGCGCGGAGAATGCGGATGTCATCGACGGGACGGTCGTCATCGTCGGTGAAAGATTGCTGAATGCGTTTGAGGACAGGTAGTCCTTCGGTTCCCTCACCAAAGATGGCGCATGGTTCTCTCTTGCGAAAACTGCTTGCCGATGTGGTGCAGCTGGTCACCCAATGACTCATTGCTATTCCCATCCCTTCAGCACTTCCCAAGGTGTTGTCAATCGCCTCTGCTTTCGGTCAGCCGAAATGTTATTTCCCAGAAACCGCCTTTGTCGGGGCCTACACGACGGAGATATTTGCCACGCATGACCTCGATATTACTACTTATAGCAGCTACACTTATACCCACGTGTTTTGACAAATCTGCCTTGGAAATATATGGGTCTTCTATCATAAGCTCCAATATCTTGATTCGATTATCTGTCAACTTATCACCCAAAGTAGCAGCCTTTTCTGTCAACTTTTCTATCAACTTTTGCTGATTTTCTATCAACCAATCATTGTTTTCTGCCAACTTTTCTGTCAATTCTATGCGTTTTTCTGTTACCTTTCCGGTATTTACAGCTACCTTTTCTGCTACCTTGGGTACTGTGATCTTTAGAATGAAGTCGTCAGTATGAAAGGACAAAACAGATGTTCCGTTAGCTTCAAGCTCTCTGTAGATACGGTCAACACCCTCACCATATTCCTTGACATAGTGATATGCCTTAAGGAAAGCTGCAATTTTCGGATTACGGGAGAAATGGGTGTTGCGGATGTTGGACGGTTTTACCATTCCTGGCAGTTTGCCTGGTGATTCAAACACCAGACGGTCGTCAAACATCTTTATCTGTATCTCAGTTCCCTTAATGCTATACGCTCTGTGGCAAACACTATTCACCGTCATCTCTTGAATGACGAATTCCGGGTAATCCCTACAAGTCACAAACTGAGCATGCTGTCCCAAGAATGTATGTTCACGAACTTGAGTCTCTATAAACTCGATAGTCTTCTTGACTTGATTCAGAATAGTTCCCTCGAAGGTCACATCTTTGATGACGTTCATTTCTGTCCCAACCTTCTCATCAACGCCTTCGTATTTGATAAAACGGGTGCGGGCACGAGGGAAAAATCTCTGGGGATTCTTTCCAAAAAGAAGAATACATGCTGTACTGACATCTTCCTCTCCTTGTTTATTGGTCGTCACAAAACCGTTGTTTTCTCGCAAATATTGCTGTGGTCCCTTTCCATATCCTATTAGTTTGGTGTATTCTGCAACGGTATCCATGTCGATGTCATCAACGGTTGCACCATAGACAGCCGTATCTTCATAGAAGCGTTCGCCTTTGTCGTACATGAGTTGCATCCGTTCATCGAAACTTAGTTTCCGACTTTTGTCCCCCACTCGCATAAATGCTTCATCAGCCTGATTGGTATGTAGGTACATACTTGCAGGGATTTCCATTAGCAAGATATGGTTTTCTTTTCCATCCTTGTCTGTACATGTCATATAGGAACACGTAACAGGGATTGACGGATTACAGAAATCAAACGGCACACGCAACAGTTCGTTGAGCTTCTCTGTATGCTGGTCAACTCCCTCAATCTTTCGAGTCTTATCCGATACGCCAATAGCTATCACGCCACCATCTGCATTTGCGAATGCCACGATGGGGACAGCCAAAGCCCTCGGATCAATTTGAATGCTTTTACAATCAAACGTCTGATCTTCTTTGCGAGTTGTTATTTCCTGTTCAGTCATATCTATGTTATATAATAATTATAACGTTTCATCGTTTGCCCTATTTAAGATTTTGGCCGTCTGAAAAATTCATTTGACGATTCGGGCGTGGAGAATGCGGATGTCATCGACGGGACGGTCGTCATCGTCGGTGAAAGCTTGCTGAATGCGTTTGACGACAGGCAGTCCTTCGGTTACTTCGCCAAAGATGGTGAACTGCCCATCCAGATGGGACGCTCCACCTTTCTTGAGATAGAGAGAGCGCATCACGGGGGTCATCACGATGCGGTGCTGCGTTATGCTGTCGAGCTTTTCTCCGATTGACATTAATTCACTGGTAGAGTAGTTCTTGCCCCAGACAATGTAGAACTGACAACCGCTGGAGCGACGTGCGGGATTCACGTCGTCGCCTTCGCGAGCCATCGCCAATGCGCCACGTACATGATGGTGGAGCAGACTGCCATCGCTGGCAAAGATCTCCGGCTCAATGGTATAGCCTGTATCGCCTTCGCCTAATAGGACGCCTGGCTCGGCATGGCGGCTGGTGGGGTCTCCAGCCTGTATCATGAAATTCCTGACGACGCGGTGGAAGAGCAACGAGTCGTAGAAATGTTCGTCTACCAGACGCAGGAAATTGTCGCGGTGCTGTGGGGTGTCGTCGTAGAGTTTCAGCAGGATATTACCCTCTGTTGTTTCCAGCATCACCTGATGCTGCTGTCCTATCACAGGAATAGAGACAGCCCACAGAAACAGGCACAGCAGACGATTCTTTATTCTCACCATATTCAGATATGATAGAAGGGGCAGGACGTTATAGCTTCAGCCGACGCCAGACAAAACGGGGAACAAGACGCCAGAAAGCGGTGATGAGGCGCCAACGCCAGTCGATGATGCGTACATGGCGGTGAAGCTCAAGGCTGCGCACAATGTCGCGGGCAACACTCTCCTTGCTGAGTAATAGGGGATAGTGGTTGCCGTCGTTCAGGAGATCGGTAGCAACGAAGCCTGGGCGGATATCGGTGAAACGGATGTTGAGGCGTTGGGCATTGGCCAGTTGCTCCAATGCTTCGATGTAGGCATTCTGCATGGCTTTCGTAGCCGAATAGGCAGGAGCAGGTCCGAGTCCCTTGGTGCCGGCAATGGAGGAGATGACGGCAATATGACCGCCACCATGACTGGCCATGTAGCGATAGGCCGTACCGATCATGCGGGTGAACCCCAGGGCATTCGTCTCGACGGTACTCATTTCGATGTCCTCCTGTAGAGAACGGTTCTGATGACCGATGCCCGAAGCATGGAAATAGAGGTCAAGACCGCCCAGGCGTTCGATGAGCTGCAACAACCGTTGGCCGGCATCCTCGGCTGTAATGTCTATCTGTTCAGAGATGGCAAACTCCTGCAAACGGTCTGTGCGGCGGGCGGCTGCACCCACCGTCCAGCCTCGTTCCTGAAGCAGGCGAGCCACTTCGAGTCCAATGCCCGAAGAGGCTCCTACTACAATAGCTCTTTTGTCGTTTCTGTTCATGTTAATACGATGGTGACGGCACGGGCTGCCTGTGCACCATAGACGAGGGCCGACTCAATATCTGCCGTCTTGCTGGGACCGCTGATGAAGGTGCCGAACTTGTACTGCTGGAAATACTCGGTTGAAGCTGCAATGCGTTCGTAGGCCTCATGCATGTTATTCACGATGTTCTTGCGGCTAAGCACGATGACCAGCTGTTCAGAGGCGAAGCAGACGGCTTTCTCCTTCATGGTCTGCGGAATCCAGATGCAGGCATTCTCTGCCACACCGATGCGTCCCTCAATCACGCCTACGTCGACCTTCATCAACGCCTGGGCATTCTCAACGCTGTCAGGGTTCATGTCTGCCTTTACGTCCGGCAGGTTACTGGCAATGATCTTGGCTTCGGGATAGGCTTCGCGAATGGCTTTGTTCAAGTCACCGCCAGCCGGCAGTTCTATCAGCTTGGCACCTGCTGTAGTGGTGGTTCTCGTCTTGAACTCCTCCACGGGGTTGGCAAAGGTAATCGGCTTCAGATCACTGAGGTCAGGCTTGTCGTAGGTCTCACGGGTATTTTTGCGAAGCCGTGAAAGTATCTCTTCTTTTGCACTCATAGCTTTTTCTCCTTCCATAATTGGTGGAATGACTTCTTGGGGAATTTCATCATCTGATGGCCGTAGGCCCAGGGGTTGAGCTTCAGATTCATCAACGGAGCAGGCATCCAGTTGGCCATGGGTGAAAGACGCAGCGCACTGGTGTAGAGAGCTGGATGATTGAAGAGGAAGCTCATGCCTTGCGACATCATCTTCTTCATCGGGTCGGCATGTCCCAGCGACTCTAACTCTTGTCGCCAACGGTAAATCTGCGACGAGAGATCTACCTTGACAGGGCACACGTTGTCGCATGAGCAGCAGAGCGAGCAGGCCGACACGTTGTCGTAGTACTTCTGTGGGTCGCGCAGCATACCGAGGTTAACACCGATAGGACCCGGTATGAAATAGGTGTAGCTATAGCCGGCCGAACGGCGATAGACGGGACACGTGTTCATGCAGGCACCGCAACGCATGCACTTCAGCGTCTGCCAATGCTCAGGATTGCCGATGATGCTGCTGCGTCCGTTGTCGACCAGCACGATATGCATCTCGCCGCCAGGACGAGGCCCGCGGAAATGACTGGTATAGACCGTCGTCTCCTGGCCTGTGCCACAACGGGCCAATAGCCGTTGGAATACGCCCATTGCCTGATAGTCGGGGATGAGCTTCTCGATGCCCATTGATACGATGTGCAGCTTGGGGATAGAGGTCGACATGTCGGCATTACCCTCGTTGGTGCAGACCACCACGTCGCCCGTCTCGGCAATGCCGAAGTTGGCTCCCGTCATGCCAGCGCCGGCCTCGGCAAACTGCTTGCGCAGATGCATGCGGGCCACGAATGTAAGGAAGGTCGGGTCGTTGGGATCCCCATTCTCCTTGAATCCTTCCCCTTTCCCCTTAAACTCTTTTGCAATCTCGTCGAAGTCGGGGATGAGGCGGCGGAACGTGTCGCCAATCTCTTCACGGTGAACATGCAGCGCTGGCATCACGATATGGCTGGGAGCCAGCTTCATCATCTGCAGAATACGCTCGCCCAGGTCGGTCTCTATCACCTCGATGCCAGCTTGTTCCAAGTGCTCGTTCAGGTGGCATTCCTCGGTGAGCATGCTCTTGCTCTTCACCACCTTCTTCACCTGATGCTTCGAAAGAATGTCGAAGACGATGCTGTTGTACTCGTCGGCATCCTGCGCCCAATGAACGTGTACGCCGTTTTTGACGGCGTTCTGCTCGAACTGTTCCAGATAGTCGGCCAGATGGGTCGCCGTATGCTTCTTAAACTGATTGGCTGCCTCGCGCAGGGCTTCCCATTCGGGCAGGGCTTGCGCCATGCGGTCACGCTTCTGGCGGACACCGAAGAACGTCTGGTCGTGGCGGGTGACCACAGCATCGTTTTGCAGGTATTGCCCAGCTGCTTGTGAATGTTTCGTACTCATAACTCTCAATTCAAAAATCACAATTCATCATTCACCGTTCACAATCCAGAAGAGAGAATTTGTGCTACGTGAATGAACTTGATGTCGTCGATGCCCTGCTTCTGAGCCACGCCCTGCATGTGCATCAGGCAGGAAGAGTCGGGGCCTGTGATGTATTCGGCTCCTGTGGCCTTGTGGCGGCGAATCTTCTCAAGTCCCATGCGGGTCGATACGGCTTGCTCCTCAACAGAGAACATACCGCCGAAACCACAGCACTCGTCAGGACGCTCCGGCTCGACAATCTCAATCCCCTCAACGAGCTTCAGCAGGTCGATGATCTTATTGAACTTCGGCACGTTGCGCTCCGAGGGCGACGACAGTCCCAGTTCGCGAACCCCGTGGCAGGAGTTGTGTACGCTCACCTTGTGGGGGAACCGCGCAGGCAGGCTTTTCACCTGGATGATGTCGTGAAGAAACTCGACAAGGTCGACGGTCTTGCCTACTGCCTCGCATTTCTGCTCTTTCAACAGATGAGGGTGAAAGCAACGCACGTAGGCAGCGCAGCTGGCCGACGGGGCCACCACATAGTCGTAGGGAGCAAAGAGCTCGTCGAACTTCTTGGCCAAGGGGACGGCCATGCGCTCGAAGCCCGCATTGCCCATAGGCTGACCGCAACAGGTCTGTCGCTCAGGGTACTCCACGTCGAGACCCAGTGACTTTAAAAGCCTGTATGTCGATACGCCTACCTCCGGGTAGAGCGCATCGACATAACAGGGAACGAATAATCCAATCTTCATATTACATGTCTTCGTAAGTATCGAGATAGGTGACATGGGTGACGAGATACTCCTCAACACCATGCTTGCCGTCGGCACCACCGATGCCACTCTTCTTCACACCAGCATGGAAGCCCTGAATGGCCTCGAAATGCTCGCGGTTGATGTAGGTCTCGCCGAACTCCAGTTCGCGGCAGGCCTTCACGGCTACGTTCAGATCCTTGGTGAAGATAGAAGAGGCCAGGCCATATTCGCAGTCATTGGCCATTGCGATGACCTCGTCGATGGTCTCGAACTCGATGAGCGGAATGACGGGGCCGAAGGTCTCCTCGTGGATGATGTCCATGTCCTGACGGCAGTCGTCAAGTACGGTGGCAGCATAGAAGTAACCCTTGTCGCCTACGCGATGGCCGCCACAGAGCAACTTGGCACCCTGCTTGATGGCACGTTCCACTTTCTCAGTGACGCTCTCCAGTGCGCGCTGTTCTACCAGCGGTCCCATGTCGACCGTAGCATCAGCGCAGGGATCGCCTACCTTCACGGCACTCATCTTCTTCACCAGAATATCGGTAAATGCCTTTTTCACTTCCTTCTGCACATAGACGCGCTCCGCATTGTTACAGATCTGTCCGTTATTGCCGATGCGGCTGTCCACAATCCACTGTGCAGCGCGCTCCAGATCTGCATCCTTGCAGACGATGGCAGGCGCCTTGCCGCCCAGTTCGAGGCTTACCTTCGTGATGTTCTTCGAGGCAGCGGCCATGA
>Ga0247609_10003987_pt1 | contig 14808 bp, 9 predicted proteins | sample 172DNAGHGlowgp2_FD_193487 | JGI IMG/M metagenome (GOLD analysis project Ga0247609, IMG submission 193487) | Sheep rumen microbial communities from Palmerston North, Manawatu-Wanganui, New Zealand - 1728 DNA GHGlow gp2 | ecosystem: Host-associated > Mammals > Digestive system > Stomach > Rumen ...
AAATGATTTGAATAATATGAGCAAACGCATTGTTGTAGTAGGCAGTTGCAACACGGATATGGTGATCCGGGTGGACCATTTGCCGCTGCCTGGTGAGACGATTATCGGGCATGATTTCATCACGAATCAAGGCGGCAAGGGTGCAAATCAGGCTGTGGCTGTCAGACGATTGGGAGGCGAGACGGCTTTCATAGCTCGATTGGGCAACGACGATTTCGGCAAGAATTCGCTCCGATTACTCACAGAAGAGGGCATCAATACGCAGTTTGTGAGCCTGACGGACGGCATTTCGACGGGTGTGGCGCTCATTCCCGTTGACGACAAAGGCGAGAACTCAATCATCGTCTCGAGTGGGGCCAACGCTTTGCTCTCGACCGACGACATCGTAGCTGCGGAACCGCTGTTCCGCGAGGCTGCCATCCTACTGATGCAGCTGGAAACGCCCATCCCGACGTTAATCAGTGCAGCTCGAATGGCAAAACGCTACGGAGCGAAAGTGGTGCTGAACCCTGCCCCCTATCCTAAAGAACCGCTGCCCGCCGAACTGCTTGAGATGGTGGACACCATCACGCCAAACGAGACCGAGGCTGCAAGGATGAGCGGCGTAAAAGTAACGGACGAAAGCTCGGCTCTGGAAGCAATCCGCGCCATCCAACGGCAAGGCGTGGCAGATGTAATCATTACAGCTGGAGCTGCAGGAGCCTATACAACAAAGAACGGGCAACTGGTCTGCATCCCCACGGACAAGGTGGATGTGGTGGACACAACGGCTGCAGGCGACACATTCTGCGGGGCTTTGTGTGTGGCGCTCTGCAAAGGTGAGGACTTCGCAGAAGCTATCCGCTTCGCCAACAAGGCCGCTTCGCTCAGCGTGACCAGAATCGGAGCTTGGAGAAGCATACCATACGAAAAAGAAATTCTTTCAACTCTTAATTCTTAACTCATAACTTACTCATAGCCATGTTCATCGTAAAAAGTTATCTATTGGCTGTCATTCTGTGCGTTGTCACGATGATGTGCTGGGGCTCGTGGGGAAACACCCAGAAACTTGCGGGCAAAAGCTGGCGATACGAGCTCTTCTACTGGGATTATGTAATCGGCATCCTGCTCTTCTCACTCGTAGTGGGCTTCACTTTCGGCAGTTTCGGCGAGGAAGGACGCAGCTTCACGACGGACCTTGCCCAATTGTCGCTTCCCACTTTCGGTTGGATCATTCTGGGGGGCGTGATTTTCAATCTGGCAAACATCCTGCTGAGTGCTTCCATCTCGCAAGCCGGCATGACGGTAGCCTTCCCCATTGGAGTGGGTTTGGCATTGGTGCTCGGTGTCATCCACAACTACATTCTGCAGGCAAAGGGAAACGCCTTGCTGCTCTTTCTGGGTGTAGCTCTGGTTGTAGTGGCAATCGTGGTGAACGGAATAGCCTCTGGCCGCATTCAGAAACTTCGTACTATGGGAGAGACGGGCGAGCCCGAGAAGAGTTCCAGTAGCCGCAAAGGCATCATTCTGGCCATCGTGGCTGGTGTGCTGATGTCGTTCTTCTACAGCTTCGTAGCGAAAGGCATGGATCTGGACAACTTCGAGAACCCGGCCATTGGTAAGGCAACACCTTACACTGCATTCTTCATCTTCTCAGTAGGTGTGTTCCTAAGCAATTTCCTATGGGGCACGATAGCCATGAAGCGACCCGTGGAAGGCGAGCCGGTCGACTATGCCGACTATTTCCGAGGCTCTGGCAGTTTGCATCTAGTCGGTCTGCTGGGCGGCATCATTTGGGGATTAGGAACTGTGCTCAGCTATATTGCTGCGGGCAAGGCTGGTGCTGCCATTTCGTATGCCCTAGGCCAGGGAGCGCCCCTGATAGCTGCATTGTGGGGTGTCTGTGTGTGGAAGGAATTCAAGGGTGCAGATGGGAAAACGAATGGCTACTTGGCCATCATGTTCATCTTCTTCCTGGCCGGATTGGCTCTAATCGTAGCAGCGGGAAAATGAGAAAACAAAAAATACAAATAAAAGCTTACATGTTCAATAAGGCGACAGAATTCTGCCGCCTTATTTGTTTAGTGTAAAAGAGAGCGTCTCACACCCGCGCACACCTATATATAAAAAAGGAAAATGAAACAATGAAAAAATGAAAAATTGTGGTGGAAATGCGAAATTTTCTATATATATAATGTGTAATTTGAAAAAATACCGTACATTTGCAGCCGCAAATTGATAAAATGATAAAAATAGTATAATATAATGGCGAAGGATAATTTGGTAATTGTGGAGAGCCCAGCAAAGGCCAAGACGATAGAAAAGTTTTTGGGAGACAAATACAAGGTACTGTCCAGCTACGGACATATTCGCGACCTAAAGAAACGGTCGTTCAGCGTGGACGAGAAGACTTTCGAACCACAATACGAAGTTCCCGCCGACAAACAAAAGGTGGTAGCTCAGTTGAAGAGTATGGCAGATCAGGCAAACATGGTCTGGCTGGCTTCCGATGAAGACCGCGAAGGAGAAGCTATCAGTTGGCACCTCTATGAAGTGCTGGGACTGAGGCCCGAAAACACGCGCCGAATCGTCTTCCACGAAATCACGAAACCCGCTATTCTGGACGCCATAGAGCACCCTAGACAAATTGACCTCAATCTGGTAAACGCTCAGCAGGCTCGTAGAGTTCTGGACCGAATCGTGGGGTTCAAGCTCAGTCCTGTGCTTTGGCGCAAAGTGAAGCCAAGCCTTTCGGCTGGCCGTGTCCAGAGCGTTGCTGTCAGGCTGATCGTTGAGCGCGAACGCGAGATTCAGGATTTCCATTGCGAAGAGAACTATCGCGTCACAGCTGTCTTCCTCGATACTGAAGGCAACGAAGTGAAAGCCGAACTGAGCCGACGTTTCCCCACAATCGAAGAGGCAAAGGCATTCCTGGAGAGCCTGAAGGATGGCAAATTCACCGTTCAGGACATTCAGACAAAACCCGTAAAACGAACGCCCGCTCCCCCATTCACGACAAGCACACTGCAACAGGAAGCGGCTCACAAGCTCGGCCTCACTGTGGCTCAAACCATGATGGTGGCCCAACACCTTTATGAAAGCGGACGCATCACCTATATGCGTACAGATAGCGTCAATCTAAGCAAACTCTGTCTGGGTGCCAGCAAAACGGTCATCACAGAGCAGATGGGCAAGGAGTACGTCAAGACTCGCCAGTATCACACCAGTTCGAAAGGTGCTCAGGAGGCTCACGAAGCCATCCGTCCCACCTATATGGACCAGCAACAGATAGAGGGCAACCAACAAGAACGCCGCCTCTATGACCTTATCTGGAAGCGCACCATCGCCAGCCAAATGGCCGATGCGGAGTTGGAACGCACTCATGTCATCATCAATATCAATGGAAAGGAAGAAACATTCCTGGCCGATGGAGAAGTGGTCAAGTTCGACGGTTTCCTCCGTGTCTATAGTGACCAGAGCAACGAGATCATCCTCGAGAACGAAGACAATGAGAACCTCAGCACATTGCCCATCATGAATGTGGGCGAAACACTCACTCGCGATCAGATTGTAGCCACACAACGCTTCTCACAACGCCCTGTTCGCTACAACGAAGCAAGTCTGGTCCGCAAGCTCGAGGAACTTGGCATCGGCCGACCCAGCACCTACGCCACAACCATTACAACCATTCAACAACGCGAATATGTGGAGAAAGGCGACAAGCCAGGCGAAGAACGTTCGTACCAAACCCTAACCCTGAAAGGTGACAAACTGACTCAAGCTTCGCACACAACCATCGTGGGACAGGAACGCGGTAAACTCTTGCCTACAGATACGGGTATCGTGGTAAACGACTATCTCACCGAGAATTTCCCCGAAATCATGGACTACAATTTCACAGCCGACATTGAGAAAGAATTCGACGAAATCGCTGAAGGAAAGATGGCTTGGGAAGGCGTGGTCAAGGACTTCTACAAGGACTTCGAACCTTTGGTGGAAAAGTCTGTCAACACTCATACAGAGCACAAGGTCGGCGAGCGGCTCTTGGGCAAAGACCCTGCCACGGGAGCCCCTGTAACAGTGAAGATTGGACGCTTCGGCCCCGTCGCTCAAATGGGTGGCACAGCAACTGGAGAAAAGCCTCGTTTCGCTCAACTCAATGCAGGCCAGAAACTCGAGACCATCACATTGGAGGAAGCACTCGAACTCTTCCAGCTGCCCAAAAAACTTGGCATGTACGAAGGCGAGCCCATTATCATCGGAGCAGGAAAATACGGCCCTTATGTTTCTCACAAAGGCTCTTATGTCTCTGTTCCTAAAGGCACAGATCCGATGGATTTGACCTTTGAGCAAGCCGTCATTATGATGCATCGCAAGCACCAGGAAGAGGCAGAACGCCACCTCAAATCCTTCGAAGAGGATCCCGAGTTGGAAGTGCTGAATGGTCGCTACGGCCCCTACATTTCCTATAAGGGCAACAACTTCCGCCTGCCCAAGAACATGCACGAAAAGGCAAACGACTTGACCTACGAAGCTTGCATGGAAATCATCAACGAACAAAACGAGAAGCCTGCTGTAAAGGCTCCTAGACGACGCTTCGCTCGCAAATGAAAAGCATCATCCTGATTGGCTACATGGGCTCCGGCAAGACAACTGTCGGACGACAACTCGCCCTTGCACTTGGTCGCACATTCTACGACCTGGACTGGTACATCGAAATGCGCTACCATCGTACTGTAGCACAACTCTTTGCCGAGAAAGGTGAGGAGGGCTTCCGCGAACTGGAACGCAACATGTTACACGAAGCCGCTGAATTTGAAGACATTGTCCTGAGTTGCGGTGGCGGCACTCCCTGCTTCTTCGACAACATGGACTACATTCGTAGTGTGGGCGAAAGCGTCTATTTGAAAGCGACTCCCGAGGTACTGGCCCAGCATCTCAAAATGCGAAAGGTGGAAAGGCCTCTCTTGCAAGGGAAAAGCGAAGACGAACTGCTCGATTTCATCCGCACCTCGCTCAAAGAGCGTGAACCTTACTATCTAAAAGCCGAGCACGTAATCGATGTGACCTTGCTCGACAACTATGACAAACTACAAATCAGCGTCCAACTCATCAGAGAAGCATTGGGACTATAAATAGTAAATCGCAAATCATTAGACAGTAAATGAAAAAGTGGCGTATTGAGGACTCTGAGGAGCTCTACAACATCAAAGGATGGGGAGTCAATTACTTCGGCATCAACGAGAAAGGACACGTCTATGTCACGCCAAAGAAGAACAGCGTGCAGGTAGACCTTAAAGAGGTTGTGGACCAACTGGCAACTCGCCATGTAACTGCTCCTGTACTGCTCCGCTTCCCTGATATTCTCGACAACCGAATCGAGAAGACAGACGAGTGTTTTCGCAAAGCTACAAAGGAGTACGAGTACAAGGGCGAGCACTTCATTATCTTCCCCATCAAGGTCAACCAGATGCGACCCGTCGTGGAGGAAATCATCAGTCATGGCAAGCGCTATAACCTCGGACTGGAAGCTGGTTCAAAACCTGAACTTCATGCCGTCCTCGCAACCAATATGGATAGCGACAGCCTCATTATCTGCAATGGACACAAGGACCAAAACTTCATCGAACTTGCACTTCTGGCTCAGAAGATGGGCAAACGCGTCTTTCTCGTCATCGAGAAACTTCCCGAATTGGCCGTTATTGCTGAAACAGCAAAGAAGCTTGGTGTGCACCCCAATCTGGGCATCCGCATCAAGTTGGCAAGCAACGGCAGCGGAAAGTGGAGCGAGAGTGGCGGCGATGCCTCAAAGTTCGGACTGAACTCGTCTGAGCTTTTGATGGCTCTGCAGAAACTTGACGAACTTGGATTGCGCGATTGTCTGCGCCTCATCCACTTCCACATAGGCAGCCAAATCAACAAGATTCGCCGCATCAGCACAGCTCTTCGCGAAGCAGCACAATATTATGTTCAACTCCATTCTATGGGCTTCGACATCAAGTTTGTCGATTGTGGCGGCGGTTTGGGCGTCGATTACGACGGTACTCGAAGCAGCAATAGCGAAAGTAGCGTCAACTATAGTATTCAGGAGTATGTCAACGACTGCATCTACACCTTTGTGGAAGCAGCCAACAGGAATGACATTCCCCATCCCAACCTCATTACGGAAGGCGGCCGTTCATTGACGGCTCATCATAGCGTCCTCGTCATAGATGTCTTGGAAAGTGTATCGGCTCCACAAATGCCTGAAGATTTCGAACCAGGACCAGACGACCACAAACTTGTGCACGACCTGACAGAAATATGGGACAAACTTTCTTCGCGTTCCCTTCTAGAGGACTGGCACGATGCTGAGGACATCAGAGAGGAAGCACTCGACCTCTTCCGTCACGGCATCATCGACCTCAAAACTCGCGCTCAAATCGAGTCGCTCTATTGGGCCATCAGTCATGAAGTGGCAGAGCTGGCACATCACCAAAAGCATGTTCCTGACGAACTGCGCAACCTTGATAAGCAGATGGCCGACAAGTATTTCTGCAACTTCTCGCTTTTCCAAAGTATGCCTGACTCCTGGGGCATCGACCAACTCTTCCCCATCATGCCGATTGCACGATTGGAGGAGCAGCCCACAAGAAGCGCAACCTTACAGGATATCACTTGCGACAGCGATGGCAAGATAACGGCATACGTCAATGGAGGCCAGCAGACGAACTACATCCCTTTGCATCCCGTCCGTCAAGGAGAGCACTATTACATCGGTGTTTTCCTCGTTGGCGCTTATCAGGAAATCTTAGGCAACATGCACAACCTCTTTGGTGACACGAATGCCGTTCACATCAGCGTAGATAAGGACGACTATACCATCGAGCAATTCATTGACGGTGAAACTGTTGCTGATGTACTTGAATATGTTCAGTATGACCCAAAGAAGCTCGTGCGTCGTCTTGAGATATGGGTGAGCAAAGCCATCAAGGACGGCAAAATCACTCCTAACGAAGGCAAGGAATTCATCAGCAACTATCGTGCAGGACTCTACGGATACACTTATCTGGAATAATCTAAACTATATTAATATGTACACAACCGTTTCCGATACCATCAAATACATTGGCGTTGATGACCTAGACATTGATCTCTTTGAGAGCCAATACGTTGTACCTGAAGGTATGAGTTATAACTCTTATCTCATCGAGGACGAAAAGATTGCCATTATGGATACTGCAGACCGCAGGAAAGCTGACGAGTGGAAATCGAATTTGAAGAAAGCCCTTGCAGGCAGAAAGCCCAGCTATCTCGTAGCCCATCATATGGAACCCGACCACGCTTCGCTCATTGCAGAGGCACTCGAGGCTTATCCTGAAATGCAGCTTGTTTGTAGTGCTCAGGCTTTGAAAATGCTTCCTAACTTCTTCGACGGCTTCAACTTTGAAGGTCGCGTCATTACTGTTAAGGAAGGTGACACGCTCTCTTTAGGCAGCCACATACTCCAATTCATCGCAGCTCCGATGGTACATTGGCCCGAAGTGATCATGAGTTACGAAAGCACTGAGAAGGTCCTCTTCGCAGCTGACGGCTTTGGCAAGTTCGGAGCTTTGTTTAACGAGACTGACGATTGGGCTTGCGAGGCTCGTCGTTACTACTTCAACATTTGTGGCAAGTATGGTGTTCAGGTTCAGAATGTCCTCAAGAAAGCTGCAAATCTCGACATTCAAGCCATTTGTCCTTTGCATGGTCCTGTTCTCAAAGGCGAGGCTCTCAAAGAGGCCATCAGGCTTTACGACATTTGGAGCCGTTATGAGCCTGAAAGCGAAGGTGTGCTTGTGGCTTATGCAAGCATTCATGGCGGAACAGCAAAGGCTGCAGAACGACTTGGTGAAATTCTCAAAGAGAAAGGTGCCAAGAAGGTTGTAGTAAGCGATTTGAGTCGTGATGATATGGCGGAAGTCATCGAGGATGCCTTCCGCTATCCCAACATTGTTGTGGCTGCGGCAAGCTATGACGGAGGTGTCTTCCCCGTTATGCACGATTTCCTGTATCACCTTCAAATCAAGAACTATCAGAAGCGACGCTTTGGTATTGTCGAGAACGGAAGTTGGGCTCCAAGTGCTGGTCGTGTTATGAAGGAGATGATTGAAGGCTTGAAGGACTGTCAAATCGTAGAACCTCTGGTAACCATCCGCTCTCGTATGAAACCCGCTGACGAAGAGCAACTTGCATTACTCGCAGATAACATATTAAACTAAGCACGCCTAGTTTCCAAACTAAGCGTGCCTAATTGGCAAACGTAACGTTTTAAGTTTGCGAAGATAACGTGTTAAGTTGACCGACTTAACACGTTATCTTTTTTATTTAGCTACTATCTTCCTGACAATGGAGGTTCCGTTGCGAAGTACGATGTGAGCAATAACGGGTTCTCCAACAGGCAAAGCATAACCGATACGACGGCCTTGCATATCGTAATAATAAACGGCTGCAATGTCTTCGCTAAGTGAAGATATCTCTTCTCCTGGCTGCAACAATGGCTCAGTCTTTATCTCATCAATTCCAGTAGCAATACTCTGAGAAGTCGTTTCTTCGAGAAGCTTGTAAACTTGCGATGTCTCGGGCGTGAGATAGTAGTTGTCGAGCAGCTCAAAGCCGACAGCCTTTGTGCCGTTTACTGTTATGGGTATCTTATTGTAATTGATGCCGATATACTTCGATGTACCTTCTCGGATGACGAACTTTTTGTTGGAATAATTCAGGTTCAATTTGTGTGGGACATCCGAAACGGTTACCCTCGTTCCAATGGTAAGATAATAACCTGAGCCGAGATTGTAGAGGCAATAGTAGGTCTCGTCGTCGTGGCGAAGGATGATCCAATGGTTGCGTCGGTCTGTAACGTCAGCCTCAGCTTGTGGAATGGTGACAATCTCGTGGTTTCGAACTGCGAGAATGTCCTCGCCATTGCCTATCATGTAAGCTCGGAAAGAACAGATATTCTCCGCCTTCACCGTATTGCCATAACGAAGTATGGGATTATTCTCGGCCATATTGAGCAATGCCTGAGACATTTGCGAGAAGGAATAGTCAGTCTCTGCCAATTCGCGAATAGGAGCCATCGCTTCGTATGTGTAGCCCTCAAAGCGGTTGGTTTTATCAAGGAGCTCCTGAACAAGTTGCTTGATAAGCTTCTGCGAACCATGAGTCGAAATTTGGGTCCTCATCGAAGCCTTCGAATCAGCCAGATAAGCCGTTCGCAAAGTGGCGTATAACGAGTCGAGATTGATGCTCTCCACACAACTGTGATCGTCCACCAAAGGCAGTATGTTGGCCGAATCTTTTGGCTGTCCATATCCACCAGCCTGCATATAGAAGGCTCGAGGAACATCGCTAGCAAGCCCGTGTCCATAGTCCATTCGACGATGTCGAGTAGTTATCTCTCCACTACTGATAAAGCTCTGATAGTCGGTTTGGGTGAAGCTTGCCTTATTGACGAAGTACCACTTGCCACTTCCTACAGACTTCTGGTAGTTGTTGCGATAGTAAGCTCTGCGGAAAAGTTCGCCTCCCGTGTCTGCCCAATTCTCGATGAACGAATACCAGGTATTGTAGTAGTGCGACTCACCGCTGTGTCGAATGGTTGCCATGTAGTGCCACTCAGGGTCTTCGAGGTTCTTGTACCATGTGGAAAGCAAAGAACAAGGATAGCGGATAATGCTGTCAGTACCATCTTGAGCCTTAAGGACAATTGTGCGCTCCTCTGGTCTTGCACAAGTAAGGAACTGAACCCACTGTCCTGGATCCCAGTGACCATTATAAACCATTGACTGGCAACCAGTACCTTCGTTGCCAAAGCGATTGATGGTAACATCATCTCCGTATGCCAACGCACCAGCCCTTAAGTAGGTCGCAAGGTCAGGCGTTATATCTGTGTCACCATTGTCCCATATGGAGAAGAGGACTCGATGTTGATAAGACGAAGGAATCGTGTCTGTATAATAGCCATCCTCGTTCCTTACTGTCTGACCACACATCTGTATGCCCATATAGCCACCAGTGATGCCGAGTGTCATAAGATAGGTATTGATGGTTGCCCATTCCTTTGGCATCAGCACTTCTTGGTAGCACCATTCATATGACTCATTTTGTGGAGCATATTGTTCCGTAGAGTGTCCGAACCATAGATGTGTGGCTGGCGTTGGAAAGCCACGAAGATGGGCATCAATGACTGGATTGCCACTCTTGCGCTCGAACTCAAGTCGAAGAAGGCGGCTGATACGATTGTATCCGTCTGGAGCCTGAATCTCAACGCGATACCAAGTATCGGCAGGAAACTTCATCTTGGGGATAATCTCAAAGTTCGTGGTCTGGCTTCTTGAGCATGACACAGTAACATTGTTCTCGAGCAAGACAGCATCAGTACTGCAGTTCTTGACGCGCACATTAAGAGTGACATCGCCATTCACTTTAGGCACCAATACAGCAACACCAGAAACGGAGTCGCGAGGGATACGCAAACAATAGACGAGTGTAATGCGGTCATCAGTCTCAAAGGTTGTGTAGCTTTCGGTCTTGCGATAACCAGCATAGCGCCCTTCTATCTCTCGATAGTGGCAGTTGCCATAGATGATGTCCGTCGCTTGCATCTGCAAAGCTACGAACACCACCAGGAATGACAAAAGATAGTGTTTCATGGTTTATGGATAGATTATTCTTGTCTGTAATTGTCAAGCTGTTCCACGTTCAACTTGCCAAGCAAAGAAGCATGCTTCTCCACTTCTGCTTCTGCAAGATTGACATAGACCTGAAGACTTTTGCCGAAGAGTTCAGGAGCTTTCGAGGCATTCTGCATCAATAGGTGGCACATGATAACGTCTGCTGCCATCTCATAAAGATGACGTGCACAGAGGTCGTGCAACTCCTGATTGTCTGCTTCCTTCACGGCAGCAGTGCAAGCATTGAACTTCTCAGCCATTGCCTTGATGCGGGCCTTCGTTCCTTCAAGTTCTGCAGCGACAGGCATCTGCTCGTAATCCTCGATGACCTGAGCATAGAAGCCATTCGTCACATATCGAATAGCAGCAACTGTCTGGAGCTGTGTTGTGCCTTCATAGATGGAGGTGATGCGAGCGTCGCGATAAATGCGCTGGCAAGCATACTCGAGCATAAAGCCTGAACCGCCATGAACCTGAATGCAATCATAGCCATTCTGGTTGGCATACTCGCTGTTCATGCCCTTTGCCAAAGGAGTAAAGGCATCGGCAAGACGGCTGTACTGCTTCAGTTCAGCACGTTCTTCGGGCTCCAGTTTGCGCTCACGACTGATGTCTTCCAGAGCTTTATAAATGTCTACATAGCGAGCCGTTTGATAGAGCAAAGCACGACCTGCATCGAGGCGAGCCTTGATGTTGCTTATCATCTCAGCCACAGCAGGGAACTCGATGATGGCTTTACCGAACTGTTTACGGTCGCGAGCATAAGCAATGGCTTCATTGTAGGCTGCCTGAGAAAGGCCGACACTCTGAGCGGCAATACCCAAACGGGCTCCGTTCATCAGCGACATTACATATTTAATAAGGCCAAGTTTGCGGTCACCACAGAGTTCGCACTTCGCATTCTTGTAGACAAGCTCACAAGTTGGGCTGCCATGAATGCCAAGTTTGTTCTCGATGCGACGTACATCGACGCCTCCGTCGCGCTTGTCATAGATGAACATTGAGAGGCCACGACCGTCACGAGTTCCTGCTTCAGAACGAGCAAGCACAAGGTGAATATCGCTGTCGCCATTTGTAATGAAGCGCTTAGCACCATTCAGACGCCAGCAATTGTTCTCTTCGTCGAAGGTCGCCTTGAGCATTACACTCTGAAGGTCGCTACCTGCATCTGGTTCAGTCAAGTCCATCGACATCGTTTCACCCTTGCAGACGCGAGGAATGTACTTTTGTCTTTGTTCCTCATTGCCAAAGCAATAGAGTGTCTCGATGCAGTCTTGAAGGCTCCAAATGTTTTCAAAACCTGCGTCACCAGTCGAGACAATCTCGTTTGCAGCCGTATAGACTGAGACAGGAAGGTTAAGGCCACCATATCGGCGAGGCATCGTCATGCCGTTCATGCCTGCCTGAATCATGGCTTCAAGGTTCTCGTAGGTCTTTGAAGCATATCGTACACGACCATTTTCATGATGAGGACCTTCAGCATCAACGGCTTCTGCATTGGGGGCAATTACGTTTGCCGTGATGTCTCCAACAATGTCAAGCACCTTGTCGTACGAGTCCATAGCATCTGCGAAGTCTTGCGGAGCTTCGTCATATTTGTCCTTGTCTTCGTACTGACGTTCCTTGAGCTCAACGATTCGCTCCATTAAAGGGCTGTTCTCGAGCTCAAACTTTATCTCTTTTATGTCGTTATAATAGTTTGCCATGTTACTTGCTGTTTTGCTTGTAATACTTGATGAGTTTGGGTACGACTTCTTCCACAGTGCCGTTGATGACGTAGTCGGCAATCGTGTTGATGGGAGCGTTCTCGTCGCTATTGATGGAGATGATGATGCCCGACTCCTTCATGCCTGCCACATGCTGAATGGCACCACTGATGCCGCAAGCAATGTAAACCTTCGGACGAACAGTCACACCAGTCTGACCTATCTGCAAATCGTGGTCGGCAAAGCCTGCATCGACGGCAGCACGACTGGCTCCGACTTCTGCATGAAGCACTTTCGCGAGTTCATAAAGCTGGTCGAAACCTTCCTTGGAACCTACGCCATAGCCGCCAGCCACGATGATGGAAGCGCCCTTCAGGTTGTTCTTGGCAGCCTCTACATGACGATCGAGCACTTTGGTGACGTACTCCGTTTCAGGCACGAACTTGGCAACATCTTCGATGATGACTTCGCCCTTGTAGTTCGGATCGAGCACTTCGGCCTTCATCACGCCGCTTCGAACGGTTGCCATCTGTGGTCTGTTCTCAGGATTGACGATTGTTGCTACGATGTTTCCACCGAAAGCAGGACGAATCTGATAGAGTAAGTTCTCGTATGTCTTGCCTGTCTTCTTGTCTTCATGAGGGCCAATCTCGAGACTTGTACAGTCTGCAGTAAGTCCGCTATGCAGAGCCGAAGAAACGCGAGGGCCGAGGTCGCGACCTACGACATCAGCTCCCATCAAGCATATCTGCGGTTTCTCTTGCTTGAAGAGGTTGACGAGGACTGCCGTGTGAGGTTTGCTCGTATAGGGAGCGAGACCTTCCGCATCGAAGATATGAAGTTTGTCGACACCATAAGGAAGTATCTGGCTCTCCACTTTTCCTATGATTCCACTACCGGCAGCAACGGCTTCGAGCTTGACGCCAAGCGTATTGGCCAGCTTTCTGCCTTTAGTCAGAAGCTCTTGGCTTACTTCGGCAACCTTTGTGCCTTCAAGCTCGCAATATACATATACACTATTCATAGGGCGTTATCCGATTGTGTGGCTTGCGAGGAGTTCCTGGATGAGACCGTTCACATCCTCGTCGCTACCGGTTAATACTTTGCTTTCTTTCGCCTTGAAGACGATGTTCTCTACGTTCTTCACCTTAGTCGGCGAGCCAGCCAAACCGCATTGTTGCAGGTCGGCATTCACGTCGGCACAACTCAACTGACCGAGTTTCAGGTAAGGCTTCTTCTCGTATTCGCTTGCATAGGGAAGGTCAGCGAAACTTGTTTCTGGAGCCAATTCCATCGGAGCGAGGCAACGCTTGTACTTCATCACTCGCTTGACGTTGCGAGGACGGCAAGGAGCAGCACTTCCGTTTACAGTCAGAACACAAGGCAGAGCACTTTCCACAGTTTCCACACCACCGTCAATGTGGCGCTTTACGGTAATCTTACCGTCTTTCAGGGAAAGAATCTCTTCGCTATATGTAATTTGGTTCAAGCCGAGTTTCTCAGCAACTTGAGGACCGACCTGAGCCGTATCGCCGTCGATAGCCTGTCGACCGCCGATGATGAGGTCAACGTTGGGACAGACATGCTTGATGGCTGTTGCGAGAGCATAACTTGTTGCCAGGGTATCAGCACCTGCGAAAGCGCGATCTGTAAGCAGATAGCCACCATCGGCACCTCTGTACATAGCTTCGCGAATCACTTCGGCAGCTCGGCCTGGGCCCATCGTAATGACGGTCACAGTTGTGCCTGGGAATTGGTCTTTCAGTCTCAGAGCCTGCTCGAGGGCGTTGAGGTCCTCAGGATTGAAGATGGCAGGCAACGCGCTACGGTTGACGGTTCCCTCAGGCGTCATTGCGTCTGGGCCGACATTGCGCGTGTCAGGTACTTGCTTTGCAAGTACGATGATGTTCAATTTCATGCTTTATATATAAATTATATAATGTACAATTCGCTATTTCGGCTGCAAAGATACAAAGAATTTGAGAATTAAAGGCTATGAATTAAGAATTTTATTCTTAATGAAGGAAATAACGTCATTATTAAACGACTGCAAGGTAAATCCCAAACGTCACGCTAGTAAATCGCAAACGTCACACTAGATGTTTGCGATCATAACACTTTACGTTTGCAATCATAACACTATACGTTTGCCAACGTCAAACGTTATGTTTTGACTTTCTTCTGGAATAATTTGCCAGTTTGACTTCTTATTCGTAAATTTGTGGGCAAATTAACATTTCCTGATATGAAAAAGATTCTTTTCTCTTTGCTCTTGATGCTGCCCATGATGCAGTTGCAAGCAGCCGTAGATCCCAACTTCTACATCTTCCTTTGTTTCGGACAATCAAACATGGAGGGAGCCGCCAAACCTGAGGCTCAAGACCTGAAAAGTCCAGGACCGCGATTCTTGTTGATGCCTGCTGTGG
>Ga0247609_10003988_pt1 | contig 14803 bp, 14 predicted proteins | sample 172DNAGHGlowgp2_FD_193487 | JGI IMG/M metagenome (GOLD analysis project Ga0247609, IMG submission 193487) | Sheep rumen microbial communities from Palmerston North, Manawatu-Wanganui, New Zealand - 1728 DNA GHGlow gp2 | ecosystem: Host-associated > Mammals > Digestive system > Stomach > Rumen ...
AAGTTTGCCGCAAAGCTCTAAGCTTTACGGCACAAAATTAATTTACACTGTGTTTCACTCTGTCTTTTTCCTCAGCACGTTTTGCATCGTTGAAACGGTCAACCGTTCCAACTAAATATCCGGTAATTCTTCTAATCCTCTCAAAACCTGGGCCACCTTCATTTTCGTGCCTTCCACATTTTGGACAAACATCATTTATAATGCCAGTAAATCCACAAACCGGATCTCTATCCACCGGGTGGTTTATTGAACCATAACCTATCCCGGATTCTTTCATACACCTTACAACTTGCTCAAACGCTTCAAGATTTTTAGTCGGATCTCCGTCAAGCTCAATGTAGGAAATATGTCCTCCATTTGTTAAAGCGTGATACGGAGCTTCTTTTTTAATTTTGTCCCAAGAAGAAATATTATAGTAAACCGGTACATGGAAAGAGTTCGTGTAGTAGTCTCTATCTGTTACACCCGGGATTTTACCGTATCTTTTAGCGTCCATCCTGACAAATCTACCAGATAATCCTTCAGCAGGTGTCGCAATTAAAGAAAAATTCATGTTGTATTTTTGAGTAGCTTCATCCATCTTATTTCTCATATGACGGATTATCTCAAGGCCTAATTTTTGAGATTCTTCACTTTCGCCGTGATGCTTACCGGTCAAAGCTTTTAAAGCTTCCGCTAGACCGATGAATCCTAAAGTCAAAGTACCATGTTTTAAAACTTCTCTTACTTCATCGTCAATTCCTAATTTATCTGAATCTATCCAGACACCTTGTCCCATAAGGAAAGGAAAATTCTTAACTTTTTTCTTGGCTTGAAGCTCAAATCTTGCAAGCAATTGCGCAATAACTAAATCGATTTTTTCATCCAGGAATTTATAGAATTTTTCAACGTCATGATTACTTTCTATCGCGAGCCTTGGAAGATTAACTGAAGTAAAGCTTAAGTTACCTCTTCCGTTTACAATTTCTCTTGTTGGATCAAAATGATTTGCAACAACCCTTGTCCTACAGCCCATGTAAGCAACTTCTGTCTCAGGATGACCCTTTTTATAATATTGTAGATTATATGGAGCATCGAGGAATGAAAAATTCGGGAAAAGCCTTTTGGAACTCACTCTGCAAGCCAATTTAAATAGGTCATAATTAGGATCTTCTTTGTTGTAGTTGATACCTTCTTTTACCTTGAATATATGAATTGGGAAAATAGGAGTTTCATTGTTTCCAAGTCCTTTTTCTTGTGCCAACAAGACATTTTTAATGACCATTCTGCCTTCAGGAGACGTATCTGTTCCGTAATTTATAGAACTAAAAGGAACTTGAGCTCCAGCTCTTGAGTGCATAGTATTTAAGTTATGTATAAGTGCTTCCATTGCTTGGTAAGTAGCTCTATTAGTTTCAGAGAATGCGTGCTCTTTAGCAAAATGTTGAATTCTAGATGCGATTGTTTCTCCGAATTCTTCTGTCAGTAGTGTTTTTTCAAGTTTGTGATATTCTTCGCTGTCTTCTAGTTTTACAGAAGAGTTTACGCTTGTCTCGATTTTCTCATTTAAGTTTTTTGCATAGTCAGCAACATCAGAAATATCAGTGAGAAGCTCCAATGCTTTTGAAAGATTTTGCAGGTATCTTTTTTTATAAGTTTTAGCAACACCTTTAGCTAAGTCATAATCGAAATTCGGAACGCTTTGTCCTCCATGTTGATCATTTTGATTTGCTTGAATCGCAATGCAAGCTAGTGCTGCGTAGCTCATAATATCATTTGGTTCTCTCAAGTGTCCGTGACCGGTTGAAAAACCATTTGCAAATAATTTACTCATATCGATTTGACAACAAGTTGTTGTTAACGTTAAAAAGTCAAGGTCATGGATGTGGATGTCTCCATCTTCGTGAGCTTTAGCAAATTTAGGATCTAATATGTACATTTTGTAGAATTGCTTAGCCCCTTCTGAACCATACTTTAACATAGTTCCCATAGCAGTATCGCCATCGATATTTGCATTTTCTCTTTTTACGTCATTGTCTTTAGCTGATTTAAAAGTGAGTCCCTCATAAATCTTCATCAACTTTGTATTCATTTCACGAGCCCTAGTTCTATCAGCTCTGTAAAGAATATAAGCCTTAGCTGTTTGGGCGTGACCGTTTTCTATCAAGATTTTCTCAACTACATCTTGTATGTGTTCAACAGTGATATGATCTTTTTTGTTCTCAGCTTCCAAATACCCTATGACTTGCTGAGTCAAGTCTTCTGCAATTTTTTTATCTTTTCCTCCTATTTCTTTAGCTGCTCCAAAAATAGCATTGGTAATCTTTTGACTGTCAAAGTTTACTCTTCTTCCGTCTCTTTTTAAAATAGTGTCAATCATAGCTTTTCCTTTCTACAATATCTTGTGTTCATTTTTTCTATAAAACAAATTATATTCTATATATAGAGGTTTGTCAATATAATATTTTAAAAATTATGAGTATCCAAATTAAATATAAGCTGAAAATCAACAAAAAAATAAGAGTTTATAAAGTAATGAAAATATAATTTAAAGACTTATATTTTTTTATTCCTTATCTTTTTATTTGTATGTTCTAGATTTTACAGCTTCAAAGCAAAGAAAAAACTTCCGGCAAAGTATCGATAATATGCGAGGCACACATACTGATTTGAGAAAATTTTCTAGAACATATATCTCCGCTTAGTGAATGTAAAAAAACAGCAGATTTAGCAGCTTCAAGAGGATCAAACCCTTGAGAGAGAAAAGATGCTAGCATTCCAGCTAAAACATCTCCGCAACCAGCTGTTGCCATACCAGGATTACCTAAAGTACATTTAAAGATTTCTCCATCTTGTGAAGAAATTATAGTTTCAGATCCTTTTAATACTGTGATTACGTTATTTTCAAGAGAAAAACTTTTAGCACAAGAAATTCTATTATTATTTACAAATGCTGGACTTTTATTTATTAATTTAGCCATCTCTCCAGGATGTGGAGTTAAAATAGTCACATTTTTTCGTACCTTTAATATATTTGTGTTTTCAGATATTGCATTTATACCATCGGCATCTAAAACTAGTGGTTTTTCATATTTTTTTATCATTTCATATGTGATTGTTTTAATAGTTTTATTTTGTCCTAAACCACATCCAATAAGAAAGGATGTAGATTTTTCAAAACTCCTAAAGATATTGCTTAAATTCTTATCAGTCTGATTATTAAGAAAAGATGTAAAAATAACTTCGGGTAAGCAAGAAGCTACTATAGGAATTAAATCCTTGGCGGCTATTAAATTAACAAGGCCAACTCCGGAATAAATAGCAGCTTTAGCCGAGAGTATAGCTGCACCAGGCATAGTTTTAGAACCGCAAAAAGATAAAAGTGTCCCAAAAGATCCCTTATGAGTATCTTTTTCTCTAGGCTTGAAAACTTTTTTTATCTCTTCAAAATTTAATATCTCCATTTTAAAATTCCAACACCTCCGCTACAATCACTACGGTTACAATATCTTTTGTATGAGTTACACTTACAGAAAAGTTGATTTTTGAGTAATTTTTAAGAAAATCTATATTGTTTAATTTTAAATAAGGTTTTCCTGATCTTTCCCTCAAAAGTTCAATTTTAGAAAGCTCAACAGTACCAAGACCTTTTCCAAAAACTTTTAAAAATGCTTCTTTGGCACAAAAATTAGCAGCAACACTTTGAGGAGGGAAATTGCGTTCTTCTAATTGCTCAATTTCATTTTTCCCGTAGTATTTTTTTAAGAATCTCGGATTTTTTATAGAGTTTTTTATTCTCTCAATTTCAATTGAATCAATACCAACTAATATCATAATGGTCTCCTTTTTAAATTAACTCTATTTTTCACATAAATCAAGTTAAACAAATATATTTTCGATAACTCCACCAAATCCTAAAAATGACACAGCAACTAATGAAGCTGCAACTAAAGTGATCGGAAGACCTTTTAAGGATTTTGGAATATCACAGAGCTCTAAGCGCTCTCTAACACCTGCGAAAATCACCATTGCAACAAGAAATCCAACTCCAGCCCCGAAAGAGTTTACAACGGAATGAACAAAACCAAATGAAACGTCTGCTGTACTTTTTTCTATATTTAACATCGTAACGCCGAGTACTGCGCAATTGGTAGTGATTAGGGGCAAATATATTCCAAGAGCATTATAAAGCGACGGAATATATTTTTTAAGAACAATCTCGACTAATTGTACCAGTGACGCAATCACTAAAATAAAAACAATAGTTTGCAAATATTCTAAATCGTTTGGCTTTAAAAGGAAATTATAAATTGGCCATGTAGCACAAGTAGATAATACCATAACGAAAGTTACAGCAAGGCTCATCCCTGTAGCGGTATTGACTTTTTTAGAAACGCCAAGAAATGGACAGACCCCTAAAAATTTATTTAAGATATAGTTTTCAGTTAAGATGGCAGCCAAAAATACCGAAATTAAACTTTTGAACATATCTAAAATCCTTTCTTAAAGTAAATTTTCATTTAAAAGGTTTAATAAAACTTTAAACTTTTTGACAAGTTTTACTCATAGTGCAAGAGCTACAATTGATTTCATCGACGATATTTTTTTCTTGTTTAAGTTTGTTACGACTTGAAATTTTATTTGAAAGAGCAATTAACATTCCAAAAACGAAAAATCCACCAGGCGGTAAAATAAAAATTATAACAGGGTCGATAAAGCCTTTTAAAAGCGGGATAGAAAAGAATGTACCATTTCCGAAAAGTTCTCTAATAATTCCCATAGATAATAACGCAGCAGTAAATCCAACACCCATGCCAAGACCATCTAAAAGGGATGGAATCAATTCATTTTTGCTTGCGAACATTTCAGCTCGTCCCAATATAATGCAATTTACGACTATCAAAGGAAGGTAAATACCTAAAGTTTTGTCTATTTCGGGAGTAAAAGCTTTAACTAACATTTGAATAATGCTTACAAATCCAGCAATAATTGTAATATAGCACGGTATTCTGATTTTATCAGGGATGAAATTTTTTAAAATAGAGATCCAAGCATTAGAAAAAACTAAAACTAAAGTTGCAGCAATGCCCATACCAATAGCATTTTGGGCAGCTGTGGTTATAGCTAAAGTTGGGCACGTTCCCAAAATTAAACTTAAAACCGGGTTTTCTTCTAAGAGCCCTTTTGCAAATTCTTTACTTAATTTTTTCGTCATAAGTCCACCTCAATTCCCTAATTCCCTAGGTTTATTTTATTATAAAGTTTAATAGCTTCGTTTACGCACGATGTAACAGCTTTAGAAGAAATTGTAGCACCGGTTATAGCTTCAATCTCACTATTTTCATTTGCAGTACTTTTCACGACATTAAAACCATCACTTGGAACTTTTTTATTAAATTGTTTTTTAAAGTTATCGTTCTTTATGTTGGCCCCAAGACCTGGCGTTTCGTTTTGAGAAAGTATACTTATTTCTTTGATAGTCCCGTCAGAGCTGATACCGGTCATAACTTCAATCTTACCGCCGTAACCTTTAGAATTAGTTAAAAATACGTAACCTATCAAGTCGTCACCATCGAATCCTTTATAATATTCTATATCATCGATTTTACATTCTTCGAATTTAGAAGCGTCACTCAGAACAGTTTTTCTTGCATTTTCGCTTTCTGAGCTTTTCCCTTTTTCGATTGTACTTTTAGTATATAAGTTTACAAAAGCCAACAAAAACGAAATAACAATGCAAATTAAAACTAAAGGAATAGAGGACTTAAAAATATCCTTAAAATTTATTTTTTTCATAACGTAGCTCCTTTAATATGTAATATTTTAATTTTTAATTTTAACTTTTTGTTTTTTCAAAGTTAAGTTTTCTATATGAGGAACTAGTATATTCATAAGTAAAATCGCGAAAGAAGCACCTTCTGGCAGCGAGCCATAAATTCTTATCAAAACAGTGATGATACCACACCCTATAGCGAAAATGATTTTGCCTTTAAAGGTAATGGGTGAAGTGACGTAATCTGTAGCCATGAAGATAGCTCCAAGTAAAAGTCCACCAGAAAGTATAGAAAAAATAGGATCTTTGCCGAGAATAAAAGTTAAAACGAAAACAGTACCTACAAAGCATAGAGGAATAACAGGAGCGATTATTTTTTTAAAAATCAAATAAATTCCGCCTAAAATCAAAGCCAAAGCGCAAACTTCTCCTAAACATCCCGGACGATTTCCTAAAAATAAATCTAAATAAGAAAAGTGACTGGAAGCAGTTTTAGAAAGTGGTGTAGCAGAGGTTATCATATCGGCAGGAAAAATAGTATGAGTGTAAGGCTTTGGCCAAGAACTCATCGCTGACGGGAAAGATACCATCAAAATGATCCTTGCACAAATAGCAGGATTTACAAAGTTTTGCCCGATCCCTCCGAACATTTGCTTTGTGACGACTATGGCGATAATACCACCAAAAATTGCAATGGAGAATTTAATATTCACAGGCAAGTTAAAAGCCAATAAAATTCCAGTGACAACAGCACTTAGATCGTTTATAGTGTTATCTTTTTTCATTATTTTTCGTGATAGATATTCTGAAAAAACGCAAGACAAAACCGTGGTTAAAATTACAAGAAGGGATCTTAAACCGAAAATTATTGCTGAAGCGATAATTGCTGGGATCAGAGAAACAATAACGTTTAGCATTATTTTTTGAATGGAGTTACAGCTTTTGATATGCGGATAAGGCGACATAAAAAGATTTTGATTCATAAGATTTACCTCTTAACGTTTTTTAACAAATTTTTGCCCACTTTTATATTTTGAACAAGATGACGTTTAGCAGGACAAGTAAATGAGCAGCAACCACACTCGACGCACGAAAAAATATCAAGTTCACTCAATTTATCGACGTTTTTCTGCCGAGTGTAAATATCCAATAAATTCGGATAAAGACTCATCGGACAAGCATTTATGCATTTTCCACAACGTATGCAGGCGTTTTCTTCTGGCAATATGCTATCTTTTTCATTAAAAAATAAAACTGCATTTGTTTGTTTTAAAATAGGGAAATCTGTAGACTTAATCGCGACACCCATCATAGGTCCACCTATAATTACCTTTTTAATGGGTTCTTTTTCTTTGCAGAAATTTAAAATATCCGAGATTTTAGTGCCGATCGGAACTATCAAATTTTGTGGATTTTTAATGCCGGATCCATCAACGGTGATACGCTTTGAAATAAGCGGGATCCCGTTTGTTAAGTGCTGAGCGATAAAAGCAATACTCGATACATTCATAACTATACATCCAACATCGAGCGGCAACTTGCCTTGAGGGACGTCTAAATTCAACGCTTTTTTAATAAGAGTCTTTTCAGCTCCAGCCGGATAAGTTGTCTTTAACTTCAAAATCGATAAATTTTTCGGAAATTTTAAATTGTATTTTTCTTTTAAAGAATTTTCACTTGATTCAGGATTTTTTAAAGTTTGGCACTTTACATAATCGTCTAATATAGTAATAGCTTCAGGTTTATTGTTTTCGATACCGATTATAATATTTTCGATATTTAAAAATTTTTGCAAGATGGAAATTCCACAAAAGACATCGTGTATATTTTCAACAATAGTGCGGTTATCCGCGGTGATGTAAGGTTCACATTCAGCAGCATTTATTACCAAAGTGTGAACGCTTTTATTTTCTGGGACATTTAATTTAACAAAAGTTGGAAATCCAGCACCACCTAGTCCCACAAGACCACTTTCTTTTATGCATTCAATAAGATCTTGCTTGGAATTTATTTTTGGAATTGTTATTTTTTGGGAAAATTCATTTTTATCATCGGAATCAATCTGTATGGCGTCGACTTTAGCGCCATTGAGTAAATTGATTTTTGAAATTTTTGAAACTGTACCGGAAATGCTTGCGTGAATTGGCACACTGAGTCCTTCAGAGCTTTGAGCTATAACATCTCCGATTTTAACATTATCTCCGATGTTTACCGAAATTTTGCAAGGAGCACCAATATGCTGCAAAACAGGAATAACAACAGATTGAGGAGTAGTCAATTTTCTTGATGGCATATTTTGCGTTGATTTTCTGTGAGGCAATTTTACTCCACCGTGACTGCGAAAAGGAGGTTTTAAGTTAAATAAATTTAGGTTCATAATTAATCAAATCCTTAAATTATATTTTTAAATACGAAAAACTATATATTGCAAAAAGCATTAACTTTTTTAATGGCAGGATAAGTAAGTTTTAAAGTAATACCGGTTATAAATCCGCTAAAAATACCGAAAATTAAAAGTACAGGTAAGTAAAAAATTAAATTTGTTGATAGTAAGAAACAAGCAACAAAAAATTGAATTAAATTATGAAAACAGGCACCGATTATGCTTATAAAAATAATGCTCAAATTAAGCTTTTTTAGATTTAATAAAATAAACATTATGATAATGCTTACTGTTCCGCCGGAAAAGCTCATAAAAAAAGCAACAGGGCCTTTAAAAAAGAGAATGAAAATTGATTTTATTAAAGTTACAAAAAGAGAAAACGGAAAGCTAAAAGCTGATAAAGTATACATTGATACGATGTTTGAAAGACCGATTTTACAGCCTATTGGCAAGAAAAAAAGAGTAGGCAAAAACGATTCAAATATAGAAAAAGCCACAGCTATTGCTGAAAACAATGCTATTAAGGTTAATTTTTGAATTTTTAAAAATTTATTTTTCATAATTTGACCTCTTATAAATGCGGTAAATAAATTGCAAATATTAAGTGGAAATAGCATCAAATTTATTTTCTCGTCCCTCGATTCTTATAGAAACTTTAGCGGGAAGACAAATTGCTGTTTGTCCGGGAAAAGAGATTTTACCCATTTTTTTGCATAGTTTATCAGGACAAGTTGATTCTTTAAAGTAAATCTTATTTTGTTCTACTCTTATAATAACATGAAATTCACCATTAATTTCTATATCGTATGGATTTTTTACGGTTGAAAGATTAATTTTATAAACTTGAGTTCCATTTTGCTCGATAACAGCAAAATTTTCTCCACTTTTTTTATAATGAAAAAAAATAAAAAGAAAAAATGATAAAATCAAAATTAAAATTACTAAAATAACTTCAATTTTATGTGCTGCTAATTTTTTAATCATAATTTTTACCATTCACAAATTTTATAATTATTGTTAGTTAGTGAGAATTTACTTTTAAGATTTGGTGTTACGAAAACATTTTTATTTTTATCAACGAAGATTGCTTCAGCATTATATTCCTTTAAAATAGGTAAGCTTTTATCTTTCCCTAAAACAAAACAAGCTGTAGAAAGCAAATCAGTTAAAGTGCCACTATCGTGGCAAACAGTAACACTTAAAAGATCAGTTTGAGCGCTGTATCCGGTTTTAGAATCTAAAATGTGATGATAAAATGTATTATCAACAGTAAATCCTTGTTCATAAGCTCCTGAAGTTGAAACACAACCGGAATACAATTTTATAAAAGCAAAACTAATAGAAGAATCTTCTTTTTCTAAAGGGTCTCTAATCGCGATATTAAACGGCTGATTATTTTCTTTTTTGCCGTATAATCCGATACTTCCTCCTACTGAAATTATAGCATAATTTAAATCATTTTTGCTATATTCTTTCAAGGCTAAATCGCAAGCACTTCCTTTGCCAACCCCGCCTAAATCTAAAATCGGAACACCTGAAAGATTTTGTACCGTATAGTCTTGTTCATTTAATAATATATTTTTATATCCGACTTTAGTTAAAGCGTTTTTTAAAGAACTTGAATTTGGTACGAAACCATTATTATTTGAAAAGTTCCAAATAGAAGAAATTGGTAAAATAGTAACTTCAAAAGCGCCTCCAGTTTTTTGAGAAACTTCGAGACTTCTTTTCAAAATATCAAAGGTTTCATTGTTTACTTTGATTTTATCTGATTTTCCAGAATGATTAATCTTAAAAATATCCGAGTTTTCTTTTCGCCAAGAAATTTTATTTTCAAGATTTTTGATTGATTTAGTTATAGAATTTGCAATGTTTTCTGGTTGATTTTTTTTAGTTGAGATAGTCTGAGTTATATAAGTACCCATAGCTGTGGTGGTATTGGTAAAAGGTTTATCATTTTTAAAAAATACTCAAAGAAAATGACACACAGAAAGAAAAAAGAGAATCCCACAAGAGCTAAAACATAAACTTTTTTCTTTTTTAAAAAATTTCTTACTCTCAAGTTGCGGTACTCCTTAAAGTTAGAATTTAAATTTTTTAATGGCGAAATTTACAAGGCTAAACAAGGCATTAAATAGCATTATATCGAAAGCTAAGATAGCAAAAATCGATACCAAAATGGAAAGTGAAGGATCGCACAAAGCAAAGAAGTTTTTGAATACAGTTATGCCGATTATAAAGCCCAAACTCATAGTGAAAAATAAAATTTTTCGCATAAAGTTAAAAGGTTTACAGATTTTAAAGAGCAACAAAAGTCCTATAAATCCAGATGAGATCACGCATAAAGTGGATATTTGAGAATTATCAAGGGAAATAAATAAAGACGCAATCATTATAAATAAAATGCTTGAAATAATAGATAAAGCTCCAGGTAGAGCTTTTGTTATAATATTTATGAAAAGCCGACCTTTAATGCGATCACGGTTTGGCTCCAAGGCTAAAATAAACGATGGGATTCCTATAGTCAAAACGCTTGTTAAGGTCATTTGAATCGGCATAAAAGGATAAGGCATATTTATAAATAGGAAAATGATCGCTAAAAAAGTTGAGTAAATCGTTTTAACTAAGAAAAGCGAAGAAGACCTTTGAATATTGTTAATAGAGCGACGACCTTCCGCTACAACTTTCGGCATAGCATCAAAATTCGAATTTAAAAGCACCAGTTGAGAAACATTCTTGGCAGCAGCACTTCCGGAAGCCATAGCTACGCTGCAATCAGCTTCTTTTAAAGCAAGAACGTCATTGACGCCGTCTCCTGTCATAGCAACAGTATGACCTTGTTCTTTCAAAGCGCAGATTAATTTTTTCTTCTGAAGAGGTGAAACCCTACCGAAAATAGAATATTTAGATGCTGCATCTTTGATTTGATCGTCAGAATCCACTTTAGAAAAGTCGATACATTTATCAGCATTCTCTATTTGCATCTGGGAAGCTATACTCGAAACAGTATTTACGTTGTCTCCCGATATAATTTTAATATCTACATTTTGCTCTTTGAAATAATCTAAAGTATCTTTAGCTTGTTCCCGAATTTTATCTTTTATCAAGATAAATCCCATAAGCTCAATATTTAATGGTAAATGATTAGATTTAAAAGCATTTGCCGACTTAGCTACAGCGACAACTCTATTGTCCTTTGTAAAGTTTTCTATTTGCGCTTTAAATTGCTCTAATTGTCCTTCGTTTAAAATAAATTCAGGTGCTCCCATAATAAAGCTACCGTAGTCTTTTTTGTAAGCACCGGACCACTTTTTATCTGAAGAAAAAGGTATAACAATATCGGCTGTTATAAATTTGAAATTTTTAATATGATTAAAAGTTTGCTTAATTGCATTGAAAGTAGAAGTATTATCTTGCAAGGAAGAGGACAAAAAGCAAAGTGCTTCAGTGAGGTCTTTGTTGGTGAAAGGAGAAATTGGTACAGTTTTACTTACAAGCATAGAACCTTCAGTTAAAGTTCCTGTTTTGTCAAGACATAAAGTGTCCACGCGAGCCAAAGTTTCGATGCAATAAAGTTCTTGAACAAGGACTTTATTTCTAGCAAGACGTATAATGCTAACAGCTAAAACGGTACTAGTAAGGAGTACTAAACCTTCAGGGATCATACCAATAAGTGCTGCAGATGTACTTATAACGGCATTTTCAAAATTTGCGTGATTTTCAATTTGTTTTATAAATAACCAGATTCCAACAGGTATTATTAAAATTGAAATAATTAAAATTATTCTGTTGAAAGTTTTCATAATTTCAGAATTTAGTTTCTTGATGTATTTTGCATCTTTTGAGATGGTAAAAGCATAGTTTTGATCGCTAATATGTTCAACTTGCGCGTAGCAAAAACCGCTTGATATAAAGCTTCCTGAAAGCAATATATCGGACGGCTTTTTGTGAATAGGGTCAGATTCACCTGTTAAAAGAGATTCATTGACTTCGCATTCGCCTTTTAAGATTTTACAATCAGATGGGATTTGATTACCCTGTCTTAAAATGATAACGTCATCGAGGACAAGGTCGTGAATTCCTACAGGTACAATTTTACCATTTCTGACAGTATCTATTTTCGATAAAGCAACTATAGAAAGCTTATCTACAGTTTTTTTAGCTCTAATCTCTTGATATGTTCCGATGATTAAATTTGAGATAACTACGCCCATAAAAAGTAAATTCTTATAAGATCCAACATATAATATAGCGATAGCTAAAATGAAATTTATCAAGTTAAAGAGTGTAAAAAGGTTATTTTTTATGATATTTGGGATGGTTTTAGTTTTTATAGCAGACTCAGTATTTACTAAGTTGTTTTGAATTCTTTCATTTAATTGCTCATTTGTTAACCCGAAATTTACTTTTGGGGTATATCTTTTTACGTTACTGCATTTTTGAGCATTTGCCATTTAATTTCCCCCAATTTTTTATCTTAACTAATTATTATATATACATAAGAATTGGATGTCAACGAAAAGAGTTATATTTTAATAGAAAAGGAGAAGAATATGCATTGCAGAGTAGTAGATTTAAAGCACAAAGAGGTAATACATGTAAAAACCGGAATGAGGCTTGGGTGTGTAGATGATGTAGAAATCGATACAAAAGAAGCCAGAGTTTTAGGTTTGGTGGTATTTGGAAGACTAAAATGCTTTGGCTTATTTGGGAGAGAAGATGATTTATTTATACGCTGGGACGAGATTAAAGTTATCGGCGACGATACAGTCTTAGTTGATTGCAATGCAGGAAGAAGAAAATGCAAAAAAAGATTCAGAAAGATTTACAATTTATTAAAATTTTAAATATCGAAAAATTTGCATAAAAATAACATTGAAATATCGTCAAGTGTTTGATATAATTACAAATAGAGGTGATAAAAATGAAAGATAAAGAGACAAGATTGATTGAAAAATTAGTCGAAGATAAAAAATTTTTAGCGGATTTTTCGAAGAGCAGAAGTTTAGAAGAACAGCTTGGATTTTTAGATGCAAATGGATTTGATTTTAACAAAGAGGAATTTGAAGATTTTTTGAATAACTTGGGGAAAATGTATACTTTAAAAGAAAACTTAACCGAAGAAGATTTGGAAAATGTATCTGGTGGAAAAATACAGATGCGAACTAAAATTGCAGCTGCAACTTTAGTTTTTTCTGCAATAGGAGCAGGATCTATGATGGGCCAAGCATCGGCTTCCTGGTGGGATTGGATGCCTCATAATCTTGTGATAAGCGCTTATAATTGGATGTTCCCTTCTAATAAAAACGCAGAGAAAAGTAACGCTTCTAATAAAGAAAAAGCTGTCAAAAAGAAAGTTGTTATTAAGAAAATAGAGAAAACTGGTTCGAATACTATGAGAAAAAATGAAAATTCCGATAAAAAAATTGGTGTATCAAATAAAAAAAATGAGGAAAAGAATACTCGTACTAAGCAAGCAAAACCGACAGTCAATTTTAAAGAATTTAAAAATAATGGCATAAAAAATTTAGGGAATACTTGTTTTTTAAATACGGCGTTACAAGTTCTAGCTAATGAATCTGCAAAAGATGGATTAGGTAGAGACTTAAAAACGGCGATTCTAGAGGACTTTAAAAATGTTTCTGAAAATGAAAAGGTAAATTTTCCAACTTTATATGGACTGTTTACTTTTTTCACGGTTTTGCAAAATTCTAAAGAGGCAGTAAGTGTTAATAGTATGAAGCAAGTTATTAACCTTTTAAATAAAGGAGGTAACGACTGGGAAAAAATTTATGACGAACAGCAAGGAGATACAACGGAAACGTTACAACTCATATTGGATAGGTGTTTAGAAGAAAGTGAACATTTAGAAAATAAGAAACTTACTGAAACGTTAAAGCAACTATATGGTTTTAAATATTTAGAACCGGATGACTTGGATGTTACAAGAAATAAAAATGACAGTAACGAAGTTATAGAACAGAGAAAGCAAGAAAAAATAAAAAGGATGCAACTAACAAAATTGGCAAATGGGAAATATGTAAAACCAGCTGCAGATAGGTTGATGTATCCTAGTCAGCCTTTGCCGGAAAGTAAGCATAATGAAAAACTAAAATTTGAAGAAATTTTTGATGTTAATTTAGTGTCTAAGGAAAATTTACCGAAAAATATAGTAATAAGGTTACCAAGGAAGCACTATAAAAATACGGAAAGAGGCTTTGTTCAATTAAAACTCGAAAATCCGATAGCTATTCCAGAAAACGTTAGTATACAAGGAAAACTGTATAAAATAAAAACTATATCAGTTCATTCGGGTAGTGCTACGGGAGGACATTATTATGCGTACAGTAGAAATAACGAGAGCGAATGGAAATGTTATAATGATGGATATGTTAGAGATACTTTGGTAAATGGATTTTACGGCGAAGATAAAAAAATACAATCTACTCAAGATATATTACGAGATGAATTTATTCAAAAAAACGCAACAAATCTAACATATGAAATGGTAGATTGAAAATATTGAGAAAAAGAAACTATTGTCAAAAGACATAGTTTCTTTTGATTATGTTTTAACAGAAGAAGTATGCGAAGCATACTTCAAAAACCACGAGCTAAGTGCGTGAGATTAAAACTTAAGTAAAAACAACACCTTCTTTTTGATATAA
>Ga0247609_10003991_pt1 | contig 14799 bp, 13 predicted proteins | sample 172DNAGHGlowgp2_FD_193487 | JGI IMG/M metagenome (GOLD analysis project Ga0247609, IMG submission 193487) | Sheep rumen microbial communities from Palmerston North, Manawatu-Wanganui, New Zealand - 1728 DNA GHGlow gp2 | ecosystem: Host-associated > Mammals > Digestive system > Stomach > Rumen ...
TTCCTTTATAATATGCCCTCACACGTCAAGGTGAACTTCGCACCTGATACAGTAAAACGTTTGGCCGAGATGGAGCAGGTCGTGGGTTTCAAGGACTCCAGTGCCAATGCCGTCTACTTCCAGAGTGTGATGTACAAGATGCAGCACCGCAAGGATTTTGCCATGTTGGTAGGTCCTGAGGAGATTACAGGCGAATGTGTGCTCTTAGGTGCGCAGGGTGGTATCAACGGCGGTGCCAATATGTTCCCAGAGCTTTACGTGGCGATGTTCAATGCGGCCTCCGCTCGCGACATCAATCGCGTACTCGACCTGCAACAGCTCATCATGCAGATCTCCACGACAATATATACCGTTGGCCGTCACGGCTCCAGCTACCTCAAGGGCTTGAAGTGCGCCCTCTCGCTGCTGGGTATTATCAACGATGACTTCGTAGCCTCGCCGTTCTATAAGTTCGAGACACCCGAACGCGACAAAATCCGCGCAGCCCTCGCCGCTTTACCCATCAAGAATGGCAAGCTATGCATCTGATTGATTTCATCGTTTTCATCGTTTTCACGCTGGGTGTCGTGGTGTTCGGCTGTTCCTTCTTCAAGAAGGGCAGCAGTGCCGACGAATTCACGTCCGCTGGCCATTCTATTCCCGGCTGGGTGGTGGGCATGAGCATCTTCGCCACCTACGTCAGCAGCATCTCGTACATTGGCTATCCTGGCAAGGCGTTTGCAGCTGATTGGAATGCATTTGTATTCTCACTGTCCATACCCATTGCCTCCTACTTTGCCGCCAAATATTTCGTGCCGTTCTACCGTCACAGCGGCTCCGTATCGGCCTACACCTTTTTGGAAGAAAAGTTTGGCGCGTGGGCCCGACTTTATGCCTCGGCCTGCTACCTGTTGACGCAGATTGCACGCATGGGCTCCATTCTCTATCTGCTGGCCGTCCCGATGTATATCCTCATGGGCTGGGACATGCATACCGTCATCATCCTCACGTCAATAGGTATCATCATTTATTCGATGATGGGCGGCTTGAAGGCCGTCATCTGGGCTGACGCCATTCAGGGTATAATATTAATAGGTGGAGCCGTACTGTGCCTGACCATCCTGATGTTCTCCATGCCCGAGGGTCCCATGCAGACCTTTGAGCTTGCGGCAAATAGCCCTATGGGTAATAAGTTCTCGTTGGGTGCATTCACGTCCGACCTGACCACATCGACCTTTTGGGTTTGCCTCATCTACGGCATTTTTATCAACCTGCAGAACTATGGTATCGACCAGAACTACGTGCAACGCTATCATGCAGCCAAGACAGACAAGGACGCGAAGTTTTCGGCACTCTTTGGAGGCTACCTCTTTATCCCTGTCTCAGCCCTGTTTTTTCTCATTGGCTCGGCACTTTACTCGTACTATCAGGCAGGCGTGGCACCCCTGCCCGCAGAGATTCAGACCAAGCCTGACTATGTCTTCCCCTACTTCATCGTCAATGGTCTGCCCGTAGGTCTTCGTGGCTTGCTCATTGCCTCTATCTTTGCTGCCGGCATGAGCACGGTCTCCACTTCCGTCACCTCTGCCGCCACGATTATCCTGACGGACTATGTGCGTCCGTTCTTCTTAAAGGCTCGCAACGTCACAGACCGTCTGCGTCATCACGACCCGACCGACCATCACAAGCACCAAAAACTGGAACTCGCTATTGTCCGTTTTTCCAGTTTTGGCGTAGGTATGTTAGGGGCCTGTGTGGCCATCGCCATGCTTTCGGTAGAAAGCATCATCGATGCGTGGTGGACGCTCAGCTCGATATTCAGCGGAGGCATGCTCGGCCTCTTCCTGCTGGGTTGTATCCCTCAGAAAATCAATCGCCTGGCAGCCCTGTTGGGTTGCGTGGCAGGCATTGCCGTCATTGCGTGGATCTCGCTGGCTTCCATATGGAATCTCCCCGGCATCCACCTGCACCCCTATCTGGCCATTGTCCTCGGCACCACGGTCATCTTCCTCGTGGGTTTCCTCGCCACCTTATTATATAAGGGCGGCAAACGAGTGGTCTGATATTTAATACCCTAGGTCTTCGCCAACAAGTATTACCGTATGTTTGCCCCGAGGCGAATTGCGCAAGAAATGCACGTAGTTGCAGATGCTCTCAGGCGAGTTGCAGTTGTGGCAAACACCATCTACCTGACATGGAGTCTTGATATCGAAACGGGCGGCATTGGTGGGCGAAGCCGTGCTACGCGCTCTGGCCAACGCAGCCTCGACAGTCTGCGCAACCTTGTTCATGCCAATGATGAAGATGACCTTCTTCGGTCCCCATGTGATAGCTGCCACGCGATTGCCGTTGCCGTCGATGTTCACAATAACGCCGTCCTCCGAAATGGCATTGGCACTCGACAGGTAGACGTCAGCCGTAAAGGCCCGCTCGTAGATTTTCACCACCTCTTCGCGGTCGCTTACCTCGTCACGGTCCAACACTTCTAACGTTCCCCGGTCCTTCAAAGCCTGTGGGATTCCCATGTCGCGAATGGTCATCGACCCGCCCCACGTCACGCTGCTGCCGTCGGCTATCAGTTCCGACACTTTTGTCACTGCCTCCGTTGCTGTCTTGCAGTAGAAGGCCTCCATATTGCGCCGCTTCAGACCTTTAATCATCCGCTCCGCCAACCGTTCATTCCTTAATTCCTTTGGTGTCATAATACTTCTTGCTTTTTGGTGCAAAGGTACGAAGTTTTTTCCAATTCTCCACATCTTACACAAAAAAGCATGAACTTTTCTGCCAGCATTGTTTGCAGTTTGGAAAAAACTACGTACCTTTGCAGCAGAAAAAGCAAAGGAATGCTGATGTTGTCGTCATATTTCCCCATTACGAGTCCGACGTTGATATTCTTCGTCGTGCTGTTGATAATATTGTCAGCACCTATCATCATGGGTAAATTGCGTATTCCCCACATCATCGGTATGGTGCTGGCGGGTGTGCTGGTGGGAAGGTATGGTTTGAACATTCTGGAACGCGACTCGTCATTCGAGTTGTTCGGAAAGGTGGGTCTGCTCTACATCATGTTTCTGGCAGGACTGGAGATGGATCTGGAGAGTGTGAAGAGAAACTCGCGACGGTTCTTGATATTCGGGCTGCTGACGTGTCTGACACCTTTGTTAATCACCTATTTCATGGCCATGTGGCTGTTGGGGTATTCCGGACAGGCATCATTCCTCTTGGGATGTATCATGGCGTCGAACACGCTGATAGCCTATCCCATCATTTCGCGCTACGGTCTGGGACGTGACTCGAGCGTGATGTTGAGCGTGGGTTCGTCGATGATTTCGCTGTTCCTGGCTCTGCTGATGTTGGCTGCATTGGCTGCATCATACGGTGAGGACGTGGGCATCCTGTTCTGGATTGTATTCCTGTTGAAATTCCTGGCTTTCTGTGTCCTGCTGTCGTGGGGCATTCCGAAATTATCGCGCTACTTCCTGCGACGCTACTCTGACGCTGTGATGCAGTTTATCTTTGCGCTTAGCGTGATGTTCCTGTCAGCTGCCCTGTCAGAGGCCATTGGCGTGGAGGGCATTGTAGGCGCGTTCCTGTCAGGACTGATACTCAACAGATACATCCCTCACGTATCGCCCCTCATGAACCGAATAGAGTTCATCGGTAATGCGCTGTTCATTCCTTATTTCCTGATTGGTGTGGGAATGCTGATTAACGTCCGGACGCTGTTCGAAGGTGTCCACATGGTGTTTATCGTCGGACTGATTGTGTTCTTCGGCACCTTCGGAAAGGCGTTGGCTGCCTATCTGTCGAGTCTGTTGTTCCGACTGCCGAAGTCGGCAGGAAACATGATGTTCGGACTGACCTGCGCCCATGCTGCCGGAGCTATCGCGATGGTGATGGTGGGTATGAAACTGGAGGTGAGTCCTGGCGTGTATCTGGTAAACGACGAAATGCTGAACGGTGTCGTCATCATGATTCTTATCACATGTATCATTTCGACCATGATGACTGAACATGCTGCCCAGCAAATCACGCTGGCCAACAGGTTGCAGCCATCAGAACAGAGCCGGCAGTCGAAGGACGACGAGAAAATCATGCTTTGCGTCAAGTACCCAGAGATTGCACCCCAGTTGTTGGAACTGGCCATCATGGTAAGAAACCAGAAACTGAATCGCGAATTGGTGGCATTGAATGTGGTGTATGACGACGTTCAGGCGGGCAAGCACCGTCAAGAGGGCTTGCGCCTGTTGGAACAACTGGAACAACGAGCCTCGGCCAGCGACATTCAGATGCAGACGCAGGTGCGATTGGCTTCCAACATCGCGAACGGTATCAAACACGCTTTCCGCGAGTTCGCTGCCTCAGAGATTATCATGGGTATGCACGTCCATACGGACGTCAATCCGAAGTTCTGGGGTGAATTCATCCAGAGCCTTTATAACGGCCTGAACCGCCAGATTGTGCTGATACGTTTCGTCCAGCCCCTGAATACACTACGCAGAATACAGGTGGCAGTACCCTCGCGGGCAGAGTTTGAGCCAGGTTTCCACCGTTGGCTGGAACGACTGGCACGTATGGCAGGCAATCTGGACTGTCGCATTCAGTTTCATGGCCGCAACGAGTCGTTGGAACTCATCCGCGAATACATCAACAACCGCCATTCCAGCGTGAGGGCGGAATACACCTTCATGGGTCATTGGAACGAACTGCCCAAACTGGCAGCAAACATCAACGACGACCACATGTTTGTAGTCATCACAGCCCGTAAGGGTACTATCTCGTATAAGACCGCTTTGGAACGTCTGCCCAACGAACTGATGCAGCACTTCAGTGGCAAGAACCTCATGATACTCTTCCCCGACCAATATGGCGAAGCCAAGGAGGAGAGCATGACCTTCACGGCTGCACAGCACCAGGAGGAGAGCAGTATATACGATACCATTGCCCGCTGGATCAATAAAAAGAGAGGTAAGAAGTAAGAAGTAAGAAAAAGAATTATGATAGAAATCAAAGGCATCAAAAAGAGCTTTGGCTCGTTGGAAGTTTTGAAAGGTATCGACCTCACCATCAATAAGGGTGAGATTGTCAGCATTGTCGGACCCAGTGGCGCAGGCAAGACCACCCTCCTGCAAATTATCGGCACGCTGGACCGTCCGGATGCCGGCACGGTGTGCGTCGATTCGGTCGACGTAACCACCCTTTCTCAAAAGAAACTCTCCGACTTCCGCAACAAGCATATCGGCTTCGTATTCCAGTTCCACCAGTTGTTGCCTGAGTTCACGGCATTGGAGAATATCATGATTCCTGCCTATATCGCAGGCACATCGCAGAAGGCTGCCCGTCAGCGAGCTGAGGAGCTGTTGCAGTTCATGGGACTATCAGATCGTGCCCACCATAAGCCTAATGAACTTTCGGGTGGCGAGAAGCAGCGTGTGGCTGTTGCTCGTGCACTCATCAACAATCCTGCCGTCATCCTGGCCGACGAACCCAGTGGCTCGCTCGATTCCAAGAATAAGGAAGAACTGCACCAGTTGTTCTTCGACCTGAGAGATAAATACAACCAGACCTTCGTCATAGTTACCCACGACGAAGGTCTGGCGAATATCACCGACCGCACCATCAAGATGCGAGATGGGTTATTAGAGATTGCAACGCCACACTCTGACCAACGGTCAGAGAATGCGTCCTGTCAAAGTGAATTTCAAGACGGGATAAACGGTCAACTTGTCGATAATCTTTGAGATATCATCACTGCCTTTATCCTTCAGGGCTTTGTCCACATCCAGTTCCTGATCATCCTGGTAAACTTTCATCTTGCCCATAAACTGACATCCCAACTCGACGCGGAAACCGACACGGCCTTTGGGAACAAGACGTCCGTAACCCAAACCAACGTAAGGACGAACAGCGTTGACGCGAATCTCACCCTCTGCATTACCCTCTCTGTCAATCTTGATTTCATATTCGTCAACGATGGCTGTAATATCCTCTGAATACTCTGGATGATCTCTATATAATTGGGCAACTTCATCATTATGGCCAGAGAGCTTGGCAATCTCCTTTCCTCCAAACGAGAGTCCGGCAGTGAGGAAGAAATCATTTGACATCCCAAAAGGATAGCCACTTAACTTAAAATCAAAGGTTGTGCGAGCCAGCGACCCTTCAAGTTTCAGTTTATCAAATTTGTAAGTATCTGTCCCAATCGTAACCGACCCTACGTTAAGATTTACATCTCCTTTAATTTTAATACCAGGCATAAAATTCACGCCAAAGCCTGCTTCAAGGTAGTTGGTGATGGGAGTTGCGACCCCAACGCTGATACCCTCTGTACCGATACCGAGATTAGCACCTAAGTGCTGAAACACACCAAAATCATCAACCTTTTGTGCAGAAATATGCTGTATGCCGAGCAACATAATACCGCAAGCGAATAGTAATTTCTTCATAAGTAATTTATAGTTTTGAATGTTAACAATTATTTGTCGGCACAAAGGTAAGTAAAAAAAATATATGTTCCAAACTTTTTGAGAGAAATTTGGAACATATATAGAGAATTTCCAACGATTCTTAGAACTCTGCGCTCTTTGGTGTGCGTGGGAAGGGGATGACGTCGCGGATGTTCTGCATACCTGTGACGAACAGGATGAGACGCTCGAAACCGAGTCCGAAACCGGCGTGAGGACATGAGCCCCACTTGCGGGTGTCAATATACCACCACAGATGGGTCTTGTCCATCTGACGACGTTCAATCTCGCCCATCAGCTTGTCGTAACTCTCCTCGCGGACGGAACCGCCAATGATTTCGCCAATCTGTGGGAAGAGTACATCGGTACCCTGCATGGTAGGACCAGGAGCAATGGTACCCTTATAACCGATGCTGGAGCCCAATGTCATACCCGTAGGAGCATCATCGTTCTGCTTCATATAGAACGACTTGATAGCCGTAGGATAGTCGGTCATGATGACGGGCTTCTTGAAGTGCTCCTCTACGAGGTAGCGCTCGTGCTCTGATGCCAGGTCGTCGCCCCAGTTGCAGGGGAACTCGAACTTCTTACCATTCTTGATAGCCTCCTGCAGAATGTTGATACCTTCGGTATAAGGCAGGCGAACGAAAGTATCCTTCAGTACGCCTTCAAGACGTTCAATCAAGGTTTTGTCGATCATCTGGTTCAGGAACTGCAAGTCGTCCTTACAGTTGTCGAGCGCCCAGCGTACGCAGTACTTGATGAAGTCCTCTTCAAGGTCCATCAGTTCTTCCTGATCCAAGAAGGCAACCTCAGGCTCCACCATCCAGAACTCAGCCAGGTGGCGGGGAGTGTTACTGTTCTCAGCGCGGAAGGTAGGACCGAAGGTGTAGATTGCTCCCAGCGCCGTTGCACCCAGCTCACCCTCCAGCTGACCAGAAACGGTCAGTGAAGTCTGCTCGCCAAAGAAATCATCATCGTAAATGATTTTTCCCTGTTCGTCCTTCTTCAGATCGTAGAGATTCTTGGTGGTTACCTGAAACATGTTTCCTGCTCCCTCACAGTCACTGGCTGTAATCAGTGGTGTGTGGAAGTAGAAGAAACCATGCTCGTGGAAGTAAGTGTGGATAGCCATCGCCATGTTGTGGCGAATGCGCATCACGGCACCAAAAGTATTGGTACGCAGACGCATGTGGGCGTTCTTGCGCATCACCTCGAAACTCTGACCTTTCTTCTGCATGGGATAGTCGTTGCCACAGAGACCGTAAACTTCCAGCTTAGTAGCCTGGATCTCACTGCTCTGACCAGCTCCCTGGCTCTCTACCAGCGTACCCTCAGCACAAATGCAGGCACCCGTGGTGATGTCCTTCAACACCTGCTCGTCGAACTGCGTAGGGTCTACGACCACCTGCACGTTCTTAATGGTCGAACCATCGTTGAGGGCGATGAAATCAACAGCCTTCGAACTGCGGTGCGTGCGCACCCAACCCTTTACACAAACCTCCTTACCATATTCTGTGCTCTTCAGCACGTCAATTATCTTTGTTCTTTTCATTATTCTTCTTTTTTTGTTTGTCGCTATGCCGTAACGACATACTGAACTTTATTCGTAAGCTCCCATGCGCAGGCGGTCAACTTCTTCCTCAGTGAGATAGCGCCAGTCACCACGACGGACGTTCTTCTTGGTCAGGCCAGCAAACTGTACACGGTCGAGCTTGACGACCTTGTAACCCAGACTCTCGAAGATACGGCGAACGATACGGTTCTTACCAGAGTGAATCTCAATGCCTACCTGTTTCTTGTCGGTCTCGCTAGCATACTCGATAGCGTCGGCCTTGATTTCACCATCCTCCAACTGAACGCCTTCAGCAATCTGCTGCATATCGTGAGCAGTTACGTTGTGGTCGAGATGTACGTGATAAATCTTCTTCTTCAGGAACTTCGGATGCGTCAGCTTCGAAGCCAAGTCACCGTCGTTCGTCAACAATAGCACACCAGTAGTATTGCGGTCCAGACGACCAACAGGATAGATGCGCTCTGGGCAAGCACCCTTCACGAGGTCCATCACTGTCTTGCGCTGCTGGGGATCGTCACTGGTGGTCACATAGTCCTTGGGCTTGTTCAAAAGCACGTAGACTTTCTTCTCCAAGGTTACGGGCTGATCGTGGAACATCACCTCATCAGTACGCAGTACCTTAGAACCCAATTCGGTGACAACCTCTCCGTTTACTTTCACTACACCTGCCTGGATGAACTCATCAGCCTCACGACGACTACATACGCCGGCATTAGCCAAATACTTGTTCAGACGGATGGGCTCGTTCGGATCGATGTTATCCTCCTTATATTCTATACGTTTCTTCAACGAATACTTGGCATTGGGGTCGTAAGGCTTCTGCTTCTTTTTCTTGGGACCGAAACCGCCCTGAGGACGACCCTGATAACCACCCTGTTGGTAACCGCCACGAGGCTGATAGCCGCCCTGTTGGTAACCGCGGGGCTGATAACCGCCACGAGGCTGCTGACCATACTCTTCGCTCTGAGGCTGACCATATTGCTGACGGGGACGAGGCTGATAGCCACTGCGTGGCTGCTGACCATAATCACTGCGAGGCTGATAACCGCCTTCACCCTGAGGCTGACCGTATTGCGGACGGGGATGGGGCTGATAACCGCCACGAGGTTGGTAACTGCCCTCACCCTGAGGCTGGCCGTATTGCGGACGGGGACGAGGCTGGTAACCACCACGAGGCTGACCATATTGCTGGCGAGGACGAGGCTGGTAACCGCCACGAGGCTGCTGGCCGAATTCTTCTCCTTCTCCCTGATTATAACTTGTACGAGGACGATAGCCGCCACGCTGAGGAGCGCTGCTGGTTAAGCCTGCACCAAAACCCTCAGGACGGAAGCCTCCATCCTCTTGATTTTCTCTGCGATTGAAACCGCCCTGGTTGTAGGGGCGTGTCTGCTGGTGAATACGCGGACGTGGTGAACGTCCCTGACGATACTGAAAACCACCGTGTGGATCCTGACCGCTTTCATTTCCATTACTACTGGTCGTACTTGTGCTCTGCTGCTCCTGGGCAGTCTGCTCTTCCTGTTTCTTTTCGTTTTCGAATTCCATAATGTTTTTCCTTTTTGTTTGTTTTTAGTTGAGAGCCTCACGGTCCTCCTTTGTGTTGTTGATACTTAACTCTTAATTCTTAACTCTTAACTTATTTACATTCCTGTGTAGTTGCTTGGCGTAATAGCCATCAATTCTTCTTTGATGTCATTGCTCACGTCCAGACCTTGAATAAACTCATGGATAGTTTCTTCCGTCATCTTTTGGTTGGTACGTGTCAGTGCCTTCAGTGCCTCATAAGGATTGGGATAGGCCTCGCGACGCAGGATGGTCTGAATGGCCTCAGCCACCACAGCCCACGTATTGTTAAGATCTTCCTGTAATTTCTCCTCATTGAGGATGAGCTTACGCAGTCCTTTCAGTGTGCTCTGGATGGCAATGACGGCATGTCCCATGGGAACACCCACGTTACGCAATACTGTCGAGTCAGTCAGGTCACGCTGCAAACGGCTCACGGGCAACTTCTGCGCCAGGAACCCCAGCACGGCATTGGCAATACCCATATTACCTTCAGAATTCTCGAAGTCGATGGGGTTCACCTTGTGCGGCATAGCACTCGAACCGACCTCACCCTTCTTGATCTTCTGCTTGAAATACTCCATAGAGATATACATCCAGAAGTCGCGGTCCAAATCGATGATGATGGTGTTAATGCGACGCATAGCATCAAAGATAGCACCCAGCCAGTCGTAGTTCGAAATCTGTGTAGTCCATTGCTCACGCTCCAGTCCGAGTTTCTCGCTGACGAACTTATTGCCAAATTCGCGCCAGTCGTACTGAGGATAAGCCACATGGTGGGCATTATAGTTACCTGTAGCACCACCGAACTTTGCCGTAATCGGCGTGTCCTTCAGCGCACGCAGTTGTTCTTCCAAACGGTAGACGAATACCATAATCTCCTTACCCAAGCGCGTAGGAGAGGCGGGCTGTCCGTGGGTTTTGGCCAGCATGGGGATGTTCTTCCACTGCTCGGCATAGTCGTTCAACTGCTCAATGAGTTCCTCGACCTGAGGGTAGTACACCTGCTCCAAAGCCTCTTTGATAGAAAGAGGTACACTGGTGTTGTTGATGTCCTGCGAAGTCAGGCCAAAGTGGATGAACTCTTTAGCCTCAGTGGCAAAACCACTGAGCGCACTAATTTTTTCCTTGATGAAGTACTCTACGGCCTTCACGTCGTGATTCGTAGTCTGCTCTATTTCCTTCACGCGGGCAGCATCCTGCTCCGAGAAGTTACGATAGATGTCGCGTAACGGCTCAAACAGCTTATGGTCGAAGTTCTCCAATTGGGGCAATGGCAGTTCGCACAGCGTGATGAAGTATTCTATCTCTACCCTGACGCGATAGCGAATCAGCGCATACTCCGAGAAATACCCTGCCAGTTCCTGAGTTTTGTTTCTGTAACGGCCATCAATAGGCGAGATGGCGGTCAGCACGTCTAATTCCATGACTTTCTCTAATTACCTTAAAAATGTTCTTTGTCTCTAAAATATAGCTATATTTTCTCAAATAGGTTGCAAAGTTACGAAGAATTCGGCGAAAAACAAAATAAAAATTGCTTTTTTTAAACTTTATTTGTATCCTTTCGCTACGCGAGAAGAAACTTTTGCTCGACAATTAAAACAAAAAAAACGATTTTTGTTTTGAATTGTGCTCGCTTATTCGTATCTTTGCAAACAGAAAACCGACTCAAAGTATGAAACAGACCATTTTTCTGGCATCACTGATGCTACTGGCCATCAACGCAATGGCTTTCTCGCCTTTGAAAAAAGGTGCGTTCGAAACCGGACAGTATCGTAACCTTCTTGTTGACATGGGCTACTCACAAGCTGATGTCGACGCCAAGTTGAAGGAAGTATTCAACGACGTTTTCCGAGGTCCCAACAAAGTGTATTTCGAAGTCGGCGACACGATGGGTTACGTTTCCGACGTCAAGAACCACGATGCCCGTACAGAGGGTATGTCGTACGGCATGATGATTGCCGTACAGTTTGGTGAGAAGGACATCTTCGACCGTCTGTGGCGTTGGAGCAAGCGGTATATGCAACATCAGGACGGCCCTCGCAAGGGCTATTTCGCATGGAGTTGCAAGACGGACGGCACGCGTAATGCCGAAGGCGCTGCCAGCGATGGTGAGCTGTATTTCATTACGGCCCTCATCTTCGCCTCCAACCGCTGGGGCGACAACACGGGCATTAACTACAAAGCCGAAGCACAAAACATTTTGAACTGCATCCAACCCAAAGAATATACCCCCGAACCTCGTCAGGGCGGTTTTCCTGGTTTCGGACCTCAACAGACGGGGCCTCAGAAGATGTATCTGATTGATCCTGAGACACAGCTCATCACCTTTACGCCTGATGGTTTTGGACAGCGTTTCACAGACCCCAGTTACCACATTCCCGCTTTCTATGAAGTGTGGGCGCGTTGGGCCGACGACGGACGCAGCGACTATTGGAACCAATGTGCACAGAAGAGCCGCGAATTTCTGCATAAGTGCATCAACGAAAAAACGGGTTTGAACGGCGACCAGTGTCAGTACGACGGCAGTGAGATGCAGATGCCGCGCTTCCCGGGTATGCCACAGCGTCCTGAGGGTGCAGCCCCCCGCAGAAACGGCAACAACAACTTCCGCTACGACTCTTGGCGCGTGCCTATGAATATCACGCTCGACTACGAATGGAGCTGTGCCGATGGTGAGTGGCAGCGCCACTATGCTGAGACCATCCAGAATTTCTTCTATTCGCAGGGCGTCGATACCTTCGTTGACCAGTATCGCACCGATGGCTCTTTGCCAGAAGGTAACGAGATACTGCAGGCAGGCGGATTCCGCAAACTGCGTCATAGTATCGGCCTCGTCGCCACCGTTGCTGCCGCCTCTATGATGTGCAGCCATCAGAAAAGCAAAGAGTTCGTGGACGCTTTCTGGCGCGCCAAACACGAACCCTTCGATGATGGCTATTTCGATGCTTACTACGACGGACTTCTCCGTCTCTTTGCTTTCATGCACCTCAGCGGCAACTACCGCATCATCACTCCGCAGCAGTAAACTATTTCATTTGTTCTAACAGTCGGGCGAGCTCTTCGAGGTTGCGTGGGTCAACGTTGAGATCCATTAAATCACCATTGCGATTGAAGAGCTTGTACGTAGGCCAGCTGTGGACGTTCAGGTGACGCTCAATGGCTGTCTGCTGTGCGTCGGGCAGGTTGTAGTGAGCCACGTCGAGGGCGAGATTGAAGAATCCGTCGCCGTTACTTGTTCCATACTCAATGGTGGGTTGTTCCCACACCACATCTTTCGCCTGCCCCGTTATAGCAAAGAGGGCCAACAGCATGATTGATAATAGTTTTTTGTTCATCACTTACTTTGATATTTTGTTAATCGTTGAATGCTACTTGTCCCTGAAATAACGATAAGTAAGGAAGACCAGACAGACGATGGCATACCATAGAATGATAAACCCCAGGCAACCTAAAAGGCTGTCCACATACCGTCCTACGAAGATTGCGGGGATAATGCCAATCGAACCTATCAAGTTCAATATACCATGAGGATTCCATTTATATTCCTCTCGTAATGGTTCCCAAAATTTACTCATTTTCTTTTATTGTTTTTATTATTTAATGCGATGAAGTAGGAGATCACCACAATTCGACTCCACTTCTTCGAAAATCTCACGACAGCGTTGCTCCTTCATCTTGATTTTAGTGCCGACGGCTAACATGTCTGCTATAGTAGGATTACCAGTTCCGTTAACAGATGTGGCATGTTCGCCATTATAACCTTCAGTACAGAGCGTGAGGTCGTAAGCTGGGGCTAGATGCCAGACATAACGTCCAGCTGATTCTTCGCAAACGTAGAAGCTGAAGTTTTTGCAATGATCGTCCTTATTCTCTGTCAGATAGTTGAATACCATACGGCGGAACATTTCTTCCACTTCCCGTGCATTTTGGGTGAGATAACCTGTCAGCGCGAGCAGGTTGCTATAGTCAAGGACGGGATTCGCCAGTGACAGACAAAGCAGACCTCCTGCTGTAGCCGTATGAATCCGCTGTCCATTATCATCAATATCAAAACGGCGTGAAGCGAAGTAGCGATCGTTCATCAGTTTGAAGTCAGGCACACAGATGCCACATTTTCGTGCAGTCTCATTATAGTGGTATTCTTGCTGGCCAATGTCCTCAGGGTCGTATGTGTGACGGAACTTTACCAACCAATGGCCTTCTTCATCGTGAAAGATGGCCTTGGGACGCGCTCCGCCGCTATTACCACTATTGTACAACAGAAGTCCGGCATCCGAATCCTGCCTTTCCTTCAAAACTTCAAGCGCTTTCTGCTGAAGCAAATCCAAATCATTGATGGCTGTACCTTGCTGAATAATTGTCTCAGGATGATAAGTCAATGCACCCATACCTCCTGATCCTACAAGGCTTAGCCTGTCTAATGAAGAAAGGTTTGAGTCATTGATTCCCTCACGCATCAAGGCTTTATGGAGCAGATAGCGTCCATAGCCGTCAGGCAGACTATCCTCAAAAATACCGAAATTGCCAAAGAAAGGGCTTGGTTTGGCAATGAACAGCCCTTGCCGTAGCGGAAGCTCAAGTGGTGAAATGCTGAAACCATCCACCAGCCAAGTCTTATCGTACTCAAAAGCACAAAACTTGTCATCAGGTGTCAGTGACAATGTACCAACAATCCGGTCGTGGTATTTTACATTGAGGCTGTCTATTGTTTTCATTGCTTCTTGTACGCTTTCTTCTTATTGGTATTTTTACGTATCTGCGTCAGTTCTTCCATTGTAGCGTATTTGGGAGCTGCAAACAGATTCTTGATTTCAGAAGTATAGCCCAAAGCCATTGCGAGCGCTATCAGGTTCTTCAACGAAATAAGTCCTTTTTGCTCAAACCTGACAATATTGCTGACCGCAATATTTGCTGCCTGTGCCACTTCCTCACGTGTCAGATTCTTCTCTATCCGCCTGCGTCTGAAGTCCGCACGTAACTTATCAGCTATATCATCAATTGATTCTAGCGTATAATTATCAAGAACTGATAACATATTATCCGTATCTACCCTGTTCATCCTACTAACTAACTAGATATTATCAGTTGCAAAGGTACGAATATTTCCTGAAACCACCAAACAAAATGCTATTTATTTCTTTTTTGGTGTCACGCTGAATCGGTAGGACAGGGAGAGGAGAACGTAACGACGCATGTTGTTGGTCCAATATT
>Ga0247609_10003994_pt1 | contig 14794 bp, 15 predicted proteins | sample 172DNAGHGlowgp2_FD_193487 | JGI IMG/M metagenome (GOLD analysis project Ga0247609, IMG submission 193487) | Sheep rumen microbial communities from Palmerston North, Manawatu-Wanganui, New Zealand - 1728 DNA GHGlow gp2 | ecosystem: Host-associated > Mammals > Digestive system > Stomach > Rumen ...
TGAGAAATTTATCGTTTTCTTGCAATCATTTATCGTTTTTCGATATGCAAAAGTATAAACTTTCCCCATTCCCTCCAAACTTTTCCCCAAAAACTTTATCGTTTTTCGATAAATTTAACGTTTCCTGGATCAGGGGACGGTTTTCCGATCCAGCCCAATTGAGCGGATCAGAGAACCGTCTCCCCGATCAAAAAATCCTCAGTCATTATAATGACTGAGGATTGAAAAATTACCCTTGCAAGAATTTAATCTTACGCCGATTCTCTTTCGGACGGACGGCGAAGTGAATCCAATAGCGCCCTTGCTTATTCCGTTCGATGAAGAGCTCATCGAAATCCCGCTTGGTGCCATCAGCGATATCTAAGAGGATGTTCGCATAACGCAAGGCCTGCTCCACCCCAATGCATCGGATATCTACGGCGCAACCTGTTAAGTGATTACTACTTGGTGATCCACCTGCCAATTTATTCACTTCTGGCGAGCGATAACCCGAGGTAATGATAATGGGCGCCTCATGTCCCCCGTCAGACCCCACCTCTTCATACAGCACATTATTGCTGTACCTCAGATCCTCCAACCAATTCTCACAGATATTCTTGAGGTTCTCAATCGCCACACGGCTAGGAATATTCCCATCCGCCGTTTCGTGGCTCGTCTTCGTAACCTCCCCGAGCGTAAAGTGCTCGGAGAGGTGCATGTTCTTATTAATACTTACTTTTTCCATTTAAAAAAAACGTTTTGCAATTTTGGAATTTGGGAATTTGGGAATTTGGGCACATTACATTTTACCAACTTTCTTATATTTGAAATGCTGACGCCCATCCTCCACAAATGTCTCACTTACAACGATCATCTTATCGTCTACTAGACGTTTGATCTTGCCGTTCACTCCATTGTCGTTCTTGTAGCCGAAGCACTTCATCACGTCTTCTCGGGTGAAAATCTCTGGCAAACGATTGTATCCATCCACAGATTTCTGACGATGGCGCTTACCAGTAATCTGCACATCGCCGTTCATGTCGTCAAAGTATTTCTCAGCCATCACTCCGAAGAAATGCTGCTGCGTGGCGTACTGGATTCGGGCTATCAGCTCGCAGAGCTTCCAGTCTGTCTCATCCACTTCGTACTCACCAGTCCAGTAATTACCATCCTGCTTCAGGCTACTCCAGTGGCGCATGTCTACGAAAGGCGCTGCGTAGTTCAGTCCATGGTAGGCCACACGTTTCAACATCAACTCATTGGCTTCCGAGTTGTCCTCAGCACAGTCCTCCATACGATTCTTCGTCCACTCCCACAGATGGCGCACCAAGGGCTTCACGGGCAGTTGTCCCGTTCGCTTGTCGAGCTTGTAGGCCCACTCTTTCATGCGCTTTAGGCGCTCCCAGTCCACATGCTCTTCGTCCTCATAGTCCAGCATCTCGAAGTTGGTCTTGGGCATGGGCAATACAGCCAGTCGCGTGCTCAGACCAGAGCCAAAGTTCTGCTCAGTAACCTTCTTCTTCAGCGCGATGGGCGTACCCGTGTAGATGAAGTTCCAGGTCACATTGAAGTTGTCTACAGGCGAATCCAGGTTCATGTACATCTGTCCATCTTCCTCGTTGTGGAAGGCTTTCAGTTCCATCGAGAGTTTGTTGATCCATGAGCCCCCACTCTGCAAGGTTATCGAGTTATCCAGCTCCGTATCAAAGGTGAACATGTGGAGTTGAATCTCCTTACCATTCACATTCTCCTTGGCGTTAATCATGTCAGTGATAAACTGGCCGTTGGCCGTTCGAGCAGGGTGAATGCGGATAATCACCTTTGGCTTATCCTTACCCTCTTTGTTGGCAGCCTTCTTCTTCGTAGAGTTCTTATACTCGTTGAGCGCCTTTTTTCCCGCCTTGTCAGCTTCCACCATGGGCTCTGCCAGAATCTTATACAGATCGTCGGCCATCGACTTTCCACTGGCGGGATGACCAATCACAAACAGTGAGCAGTTCAACCTGCGTTCATTCTGAGGCTTGTGGTAGAAGCGATACCAACAGCGCGTCATCAGCGTCATCAGAATGCCACCAGCGGTAAACAGAGCTGCTGGATATTGCGTAGGTTTCAGCCCTGCGCACACATCCTTTAGTAAAGGAAATTCATCCCACAACGACTCTATCTCTGCGCCCCACTCCGATAATCTCTGCTCCATATAGGAGTCATTATTATCTTGCGCTCCCTGAGCTTGATGGGACGCACCCTTCACAATCTCCTGGTAATTAAGGCCTGTGAAACTCTTCACCGCCTCGAGCATGGCTTTGGATGGCAGCGATCCCGCATATTTCTTTTCTTTCTGTGCCACGCAATCCGCTGCCGACGAGATCGTCTGCCCAACATCTTCATTTCGTTCATCAATGATTTCTTGGACCCATGGTTGGGCTTCGACGATTTTCTGTACTGCGGTTTTGTCGCCGTCGAGCATAAGTAGTAGGTCGGTTGCCAACTTAAGGCTTTCTGTATGTCTGTTGCTGTCATCTTTGCAGGGCAGTTTGTCCCCATACCGAGCATCAATAATACCTTGAATATCATACCCGCGCCATTTTACATCGTTGTTCTCCACTTGCTCAGCGTCCACTGTCCGCTCTTCGCCAATCCCTTGTTGAGCATTCTTAGCGGCCACAGCAGCAGTCTTAGTAGCCCCACTATGATTAGCACGATACTCAGGCTCAAATTTCTCAGCAAAATCTTTGTTCTCATACGTAAATAATTCATTATCCAAATATAAAATGTCATCATTTTTACAAATGTAACTCATTCTACTAGAGTCCTTGCAACTCTCATCCACTTCCACGCCAAGAACCTCGGCCATGGCATGCTGGTTATCGATTAGGTTTCCCCAATCCAAGCGGGATTTAAAAACTATTTTAAGTCCTTTGCCCGATGGCGTGATATAGATGAGCACTATGCCCAGAGCCTTCCAGTCCAACCCCTTCTCTATCCAGCCTTGATAGATGGTAAGCGGGTTATCAATGTGGTCAATATCCATCACCACAAGGCCCGTCAATCGGGTGGCCGATTGCTTGCGCCATGCGCCAACAACACCCTTCTTTGATTCGGTTTCGTCGAAGGTGGCTTGGAAAATAAAAGCAGGTAGTCCTCGCTTCAGTTTCGGGTCTCCAGTCTCTCGATACTTATCGATCGACTCATTCCATTTGGTTGCCTTGACGAGGGCCCAAAATTGGGCCTCGCCTACTGGCAACGTTGGATTGAAAAAGTTCTTCTGATAACAAAATCCCATAAGCTAGAGTGTTTGAAGGTCAGTAATATAGAAGGCATTCTCGTGACGTACCTGGTGGTTCTGGTCTTCCCACGTGCGATGTTTCCAGAATCCCTTCACCACGTAAGGCACTTGCTTAGAGAACTGCGTGTCGCGATTTTTCGATGCCAATTCACCCGTCATTTCTCCATAGATTGTGTCGCCACCATGCTTCATCGTTACACCACGACTCTTGAAGTATTCAGAGCCGCCGTTTTGCTTCTGATACTGGCGCTCAGAGTATGCGCCCACCTCTTGAATCATCACTAATGTTTCCATGTTAATGTCGATTTTAAATGGTTAAACTCTGTCAATAATCTCACGGCTTGCGATGATGTCTTTCACATCATCAGCCTCTCGGTCTATGGCCTTTGACATGCGTTTTACGCCCATCATCTTAGGATAAAGCTCATAGACTTTCACGAACTTGGAATTCTCGGTTACACGACCGAAGTCGGTATACCCCATCAACGAATCCGTTTTCGTTATCTTCGAGGGTGGATTATTGGGCTTATAGGTTAATACCCCTGTACTCTCATCAATATAGAGCACACCCTGCAGTTTCTTACCTGCCTTCAGCAACTTGAGAGCTGCGTCGGCGTTTAAAATTTCAATGAATTTTTTGACCTTCGGTCCAAAATTCTCACGCTCTGCAGAGTTCAAACCTGTTTGACTCTGCTCTCTCTTAATCGAATCTTTCATGTTGTTGAATTTGTGAGTCTTAGCGGGAAAAGCGAAGTTTTAGTTTGAGCTCAATTACATCCGGATACTTTTCCTCCGCTCACCTATCCAACTCGGTTATTGTTTATTGTACTCTCTTTCCATCCAGCTTCCGAGGTAGCCCAACGGCAGACTATATTCTCCGTCCTTCCAGTTCTTCCAACCATGCTTCTCGATAATGCCATCAGCCTCTTTCAGGAACTCTGCCACCACCTGCTTACAATGCTCCTTGCTCTTAACGTGCTTCCAATTTGCATCCAATAGCTTCTGGGCTGCTCGATTTACTTCCCTAGCACACTCCACGAGATCATCAGGAAACTGATGATTGATAAATCCCACAATCATGTCGCAGATGTTGGCAAGCTCAGATTCGGCAAATGTGAATTTCTTTCCTGCCAGAATCTCGTGGTCGCTGGCTTCCTCAAAGCCTTTATAAAGTCTTCCCAGATACTCCAGGCAATCCTTCACGCTCATCATGTCATGAGGATGGCGGGCCCAAGTACACTCTGCAAGATGATCCTGCATAGGTTCTTCATATCCCATACACTTTTCTGTCTCTCTCAGTCTGATCTGCTCCATGCTCATAGCCAGACATCTCAGACTGTTTGCCAATAATACTTTTGCTTCGTATGTATCCATAATTTTTTAATGTTTTAATTGTTTATTGTTTCATCGCATTTCTGCGACCAATCTCACTTCGGAACTCATGCGACTTTTTCACGCGACATTTTCTAGCCATTTGTCTAAGTTTGTAGACTGGAATGTCAAATTCCGCAGAGATCTGCTCTGTTGGCGTTATCGGATAGAGCGCCATAATTGTTGCAAATACATGAATTTTCATTTTTTCATTTTACCTTTTAAATTAATAATGTTATAACCAGCTTTCAGCAGTCCGGACTTTCACTTACTCGCTGATTTGCGAGTGCAAAACTACCCATTAATTTCGAGGTACGGAAGTAGAAAAAAAACAAAAACCCCTCACTGTCAGGCGACAATGAGAGGAATGAGAAAGAATGAGAAAGAATGAGATTCTACGATGAGAAGAATGAGAACCTATTCATCTATTTTTCTGCAATAAGGTATGGTGGAACCAAGTTTACGCCCCATGTTTTCACACATCTTTTTGTCATTGATAAGCATGGTTGGCCAAGCCTTATATCCATCTTTTGGAACTCGCTTATACTTGTCTGCCATACCATTGGCCAGGGCTTTTATTTCCCCTTCATCAATGGTAAGGATTTCCCAAGCTATCAGCGACTTGATAAAAGCTGTGTGGGTATTTCTCTTTTTGATGAGATTATGATCATAGAGTGTTATCTCTATCAGAGTCAAGTTAACGGCAGATCCCAGATAATAATCCTTCACCAGATTATGCACCAAATCACGCACAAATCCACTTGTGTTCTTGAAGCAAGAGCCAGCCACATCCTCGCAGGGCTGTTCTTGAGGTTCCTGCACCTCCTCCTGGTCTGTAGGATTCTTCAAAAGCTCCATCATCTCCTGATGAACCCAGAAAAGCATCATGTCATGTTCATAGATTGCAATGAATTGCTCGGGGGTAATCTTGTCAGAGTGCTTGTAGAGAGAATAGCCCAAGGAGTTATAGTCAATATATAGGATTTTATCATCGTCACTCCACGAAACATGGCGATGATATTTTGCGCAACGTGTATCAAAATCACCAGGTAGTATGTCTTTATAATAGTCAGGCAGATAGTCTTTGACTTTCTCTACATTCACGTCTTGATAATCCAATGGAATGGTATCATCATCGTGGTCCATGATGCCCGCAATCAGAGCATCTGCCACCACTTGAGTCTGTAAAATCTTCATCTTTTGAGGGGTTATAGGCATGAGGTCCATCTTCATCTTCAAGTACTTCTTCCTTACAGTTTCCTCGTCAAGTTCCGTCTTTCTCGAATGGTAATAATTGGCATACGCTTCTGGGCTCAGCGACAAAGTCAATTCTTGGATTGCTCGCAGATGATCATTCATCTCCTCGTATTCAGCATTAAGCGCACAGTAGAAATCATTGATCTCCTTGATGTCACGCGTCGCGATTGAGAAACTGATGCTCATGCTTTCCAAAGTCTTACTGGCATGTTCTATTAGATCTTTCTCCATGGCACTTCCCTTAAGTTGTCGCTGCTTCTCATTCTTAAAGAAGCTAAAGGGGAAAGGTTCAGTTACCACACCTTTTTCCAACTCTTGGTGGCAAGCCCTTAACTGTCTGTTAATATCCGTCAGGACCGATAGCAAACAGATGGAGTAGCGTGTTACAGTTCGAAGAGAGCCTTTATTCGGATAAACGCCATAAGACTCTAACACTTCATCTGCCCTATTAATAAGAGTTACTACAGACATACTGCTGTTCCTCCTTTCTCAGATTTAGAGGTTACAAACTTGCGGAATTTGCGGAAACCTAGGATACAAGATACAGCTGAGGTTTCCTGTCGTCGGGAGGGCCAAGCCCCTCCATGGTAAAAATGCTTTTTCTTCATGAGGTTTTGGTTTTATTTTAAATTAATGATTACCCTCGGACTGATTTAACAATCACAAAGGCTTTATATATATTTATAAAGGAAGCGTGAGTAGAATTGGATATACTCAACAAGGCAAGAGGCAAATCGAGCCTATTCACGAGTAAACCACCACACTCACGCCATCCCTTTCGGGATACGTAAGTATGATAGTTGTTCTCTCGTGAAAAATTTTTTTGCCTCTATTTCTGTTGAGTAAGAAACAACTACTGATGCCCACCAACGAGCATCAAAACGTGAATTACGGATTTCTCCCCGCAATCACGCTGCAAAGATACGAATAAGTGAGGAGAAAAACAAATTTTATTTGGATTTTCTCACGCTCAACTAAATTATATTCCTATACTTTATTATATATAAAGGGAACGGGATCACTAATCTTTTATTACCTCTTCTAATAATTCTTTTTTCGTTTTAATATAGACTACAGATTTGTCTATAACCTTATCAACGCCTTCTTTCTCCAATTCAGAGAAAGAGATTCTAGGGTAATACGTTACCATTTCTTGTTGATGTCGATAAGTGTAATCTTACCAGCCTGGTAAATCGTATTCACCAGCAAGATGTATTCCTTAAATAATGTCGGCGTCGTCATAATTTTCTATTCTTATTACAACTTAGAACCAGTTTATGCCATTAGGCTTCTGTGTCCTTCTGTATGTTGTTTTTAATTGAAACTCAAAACCGATTTTACCAATATCAATCTCCCTATCGTTACGAACTAACTTCCATCCGTCAACATTTCGATATATAGGATGACACTGAAAAGTTGTAGAAGGCAAGTTATCTTCATCTAACTCTTCCAAATTGTAATCTGACCTTAAAGATGATTGAAACTGTCTAATGTACTCACCAGCCCAATAGTCTTTCTGGTATTCAAAAACTGCACTGGGGTTTGATACCGCTTTACCTACCTTATCATAAAGGATACCGCCATCTATATCCACAAGGCTATTGTTTATGTCCCAAACATATATTTTTGTAGGCGTAATGTCTTTATGGTCAATCCATGGACTATACCAATGTATTTCACCATCTTTACAGAATCCTATATCAGAATAATTAATAGAGCGCAAATCTTTGGCAACCTTTCCTCTTATCACGTATTGAAGTGTCGCATAACGGTCAATACATTCCGGCTTGATAGCCACGTTCAATTCACTCCCATCTTCCATCTTTGTACTTGGGTATAGAATGCCATCAAAAGGTTTTATCTTACTACCATCAGGGAGATCCGAAGGCTTGAATTTATATACAAAGTTAGCACAAAGAGCAGAAACAAGATATTTGGCATTTCCTTCTTCTGTACTCATTATAATTTCACCCAGTTTTTGGAAATAGGATTCAAAGGCATTGCTCGCCTCTTCATCCAACCCGAGCATTTTTCTGAGATATTCATTTAAAAATACACCTTGAGGGGGGAGTACTTTGTAAAACATTAGATTTGCATCTGCAGTAATATTCCATTTTGCCATATATATTTCCTCTCCTGCTGTAACATCTTCACTTATTTCTCTAAAGTTTGTTGTAGGTGATAACGATCCATAGAAAATAGATTGTCCTGAGAAATTTGCACGTTGTAATTTAGGAAAATCCGCGTTCGTTGATGCCAAAGGTACATAGGAAAAAGTTTGAGGCGATGACAAATCTTCTTTACTTCCAACTCCACGTTCAAGCCTACTCCTAAAAAGGCTTAAAGGAATGTCGGGGAGCCGAATAACGCTGAACGGCAAAGTCCCTTGATCATTCTCATAAGTACGTCGAAATGTTTGCTCATCCATCGTCTTTGCTGAATTTACATATTCATCCAACTTTGAATGATACCTTGGGAACTGTTTGAGTAGTTCCGAAGCGCTCATTTGTTTATATCTGTAAGTACCTTTTGCAGGCATACCTTCTGATTAATTAAGTTTTGACCTATATTTTTACCTTCTTTTATTTCATCCCCGATAACTAGAATCTGAAGATTTTCCAAATCTATGGATAAAAATCTATTGTTATTGGCTTATCATTCATAATGCAATCAAACAGATTTGACAATTTTTCTTTTAAAATTTTAGAGGTCTTATCCAATTCATAGATGCCTGCTCCATTATTAAACATATTGTCTGTTATTTCAAAATCATCAATGCATAATCCTGATGGCATTACAGACTCTGAATAATACAATTGTTTTAATTTCGAATCTATGTTTTTAGGAAAGTTAGGAACCGGGACTCTGTTAAAATAAGATGGAGACAAATGTCCGCCAGCTCCCCCCACCGTCATATAATCAGTATAACCTATTTCTTTATAATATTGCAAAATGCATCGTATTGATATAGCCTTCTCGTATGAACACTCTTCTGGCCGTAAGACATGAGCATGTGCATTATTAATAACATTGGTCTCATCATCTAAAAACACCATGGTTCTTCCTGTGCCTGATTCTCCAAAAAGGATATCGTATTTTTTAATCGGATTAATCTTATAGGGAGTTCCAATATAAGAATTTTTAGTTGTAACTCCATAATTTGATATAATAGTAGGGGTTATTAAGCGATTATAACCTGGTAATGGAATTTCACTATCTAGACGAACTTTTAATTTCTTTATTTCGAGACTGGGTCCTGGAATAAAATCAAGTCCTGTTTTGTCAAGATATGTGTATCCATGAATATAATTAACAATAAAAGATTCACTTTCTTTAAACTCTTTGCAATACAGACCTGCGTCAATTCTAGTATCCCTAATCTGAGAAAATGTGGGATATTTGTATTCAAAGGGACATCTCTGATTATCTTTCAATTCATTATCAATAATTTGCATAATCTGTCGATGTCGTTCTCTAATTAATCGCTCTTTATTAATAATGGCCTTTGTCATAAGGTCAGCATATTTGACCATATTTTCATCAATATCTCCATTTGCATTTTTGGGGAAAATAATATCACAGTCTAAGAACAGTTGTTTTGCGTGTCTCAATGTTGCACCTTTAGGGACCAAACAATCCAGTTGTTCTCTAAAGATACTGCTTTTTATGTATGAAAAAACATAGTATTTAAGATGGTCAAATAGCGGCAATCTATACAAGGCTCCACTAAGCATGTAGTTAGGATAATCTTTATCTGCTATGCAAACTTCACCAATATTCCCGTCTTTAGATATAATAACATCACCACTTTTAAGCCCATTCCCAACAAACGACTGTGGCAATATAGGCACAGCATCTTCAATAGATAATATAAAAGAACTCTCAATAAGAGACTGGGTACGAATAAAAAAATGAGTAGATTTATTAGTATAAGCCGAAGAACCCACCTCCACGCCTAAATGAGAACGACTCAACTTCGTCTCCAGTAATTCTCTCAATTTTCTTACAATAACACCATCTTTGAATTTAACGGCACGGTATGTTCCGCAAGAAAGAATAGAATCATTTAATGACTTATACGATATTGTCGTAGGTATTTTAGCATACTGATAATTCATAACTACTTAGCTTTAACAAATAATTCTCTAACAACCTTTTCCTGCCTATTACACCATGCCCTAAAATCTAACACTGTCTGAGAAAAATCTTCGTCTTTTTTCAGTTCTCCATTTTTATCAACGACAGACTTAAAAGTTATGGGGTCAACCTTATACTTATCAACAAATTGTTTTACTCTTTGACTTGTAACAACTTCATATCCGACATTTTTAATATCACGAATAAAAATTTCATAATCATTTTCTTTTAATCTATCTAATTCGCTTTTTGCAGGTTTATACGCTATTATAACAGTCGTATTCACACCTGTTTCTGCGAAAACACCAGGAGGTAAATCTATTAATGCAATGATTCTCATATGTTCCAGAAGCCACTGGCGGGCCTTTCTATGAGTATCTATACTGGCAATAGAGTTAGATAAAATTATACCCATTCTACCATTCTCTTTAAGAATCCTATAAGCGTTTTCAAGAAAAACCACTCCATAATCAATGCTTTTTGAATTATAATTATGCCATAATTCATAACATTCAATAAATTCTTTATCAGAATCTTTTTTGGGCGTAAATGCGCGATTCTTTCCAAAAGGAGGATTTGTTAATACAACATCAAACAATTTGTATTCCTTGCCATCAGCCCTTTCATTTGTCCATTCGCCATTTTTATTCTTTTTAACATCCAATGTAGTCACAGTGCCATCTTTGCAAAACTTATTACTAACAGAACCTAAACCGTTTACAAGTTGAAGGTTTGCATTACCATCACCATTTAATAGCATATTCAATGTAGAAAGGACAACCATATTGGGACTTAAATCCATTCCATACATATTCTTATCGTTTAATTTGCTACAAGATGAAACAAAACTTACTGATAAGAAATCTGAAATTCCACAAGTTGGGTCTATTACGGTTTCATTACTTCTAGGATTAACAAGATCCACAATAAATTGGACTATAGGTATCGGTGTAATAAACTGAGAATTATTTTCAGTAGCAAATTTGTTCGCGAATTGATAAAAAATAATCTGATACAAATCAGTTTTCTGAGACTTGACAAATGAGTAATCTTGCAATTCATAAACGATGTTTACTAAGACATTCACATCATTGACATTATGCACGTCATAATCTATGTGCGAAAAAATCACTTTATACTCATCTTTGGCTTCTTCTTCCAACTCTTTAAACCTGGTTAAAAAAGTTTGGATTCCTTCATCGGCAATACTCTTAAAATTTCTTTCATCATCCTGAATGTACAACTTTAATGGAATTTGACGATATCTCTCATTTCTCTTTTCATCAAATATTTTTAATGCAAGAGTTTGAATTAATATATTATAACCTCTTTGGTCAATCAAACCGTTCTCAGACATTGTTCGCAAAATGCTCGACATTGCGCTATTGATTGCTGTTGATTGCAAACTCGATATTGTTGACAAATCATTAATGGTTCTATTTGACAAATCAACATCAGGTCTTTTAGCTCCTAATAATATAAAATCAAACGACGGAACATCATAAAAGGGATCAGGGATCAACAAATTGAGTTCAGAGCTGTTACTATCAAATCCTTTCTCATTCTTACTTTCGTTAAAACGAACAAATTTCCCATACCTCTTTTGGAAAAGATACAATCTATCTGTGTCATACAAGATACCTAAACAAAAATCTCTAGAAGACTCTTTCATATATGGCTTTAACTGTTTATCCCATACTTCTTGGATACTTTTACCATCTTCTTGTTTAATTTCAATAGTAACAATTAGATGGCTTTGAAGCCATTCGAGTTCATCTAATAGTTTCCCCTTTGATTCCCAGAAACGTTGATAGTGTTTGAACCATGTGTCATCATCAAAAATAGCGGCATCAATTTTTAATGGAGCAGAGGACTTATTCCCCTTAGGAAAATAGACCTCTGTACCAATATTCTCTTTTGGGTACATGCCGCTATAAACAAGAGCATATATAAATTTCCATTTATAATATTGTTCATTTTCCGTATTGTTAACTCGTTTTATACAAACATCCTTTATGTTCGCATCTGTATGAATACTAACAAAACTTTTAAATTTATTTTTGTTTTTGTATAGAGAATCAAACTCATCAAAAAACTTATTTAAGCAATTTGGCAAAATCATATAATTATTTCGTATTAAATTTATTACTCATCGTCCTCCTTAATAGCATTCTCGAATCGGGCTTTGGCTATCTCTAGTGATTTCTGGATCTGACGCTGCAAGACCTCGCGTGAAGGCAACTCCGTCAAATACTTAGCGACCTTGATGCCTGCTTTGTCGAGTTGCAAGAGTTCAATCTGCTCCTCACTGCCCTCTGTACAAAGAAGCAAGCCCAATGGCGATTCTTCGCCTGGTTCCACCTCATTGGCTTCGAGCCATCGGAGATATAGTTCCATCTGACCTTTGTATTCTGCCTTGAAGCTTCCTTTCTTCAAATCGATAGCTATCAGGCGATGCAGACGACGATGATAGAACAACAGATCAAGATAGAAGTCCTCGCCATCGATAATCATGCGCTTCTGACGGGCCACGAAGCTAAAGCCATTGCCCAGCTCGATGATGAACTGCTCCAAGTGAGCCAACAAGCAATCCTCAAGTGTCTTTTCGCTATAGAAGCCCTTCAAACCTGTAAACTCCAAGAAGTACGGGCTCTTGAATACGAGGTCGGGCGACATGACGTTGTCATCACGCAAAGTTGAGAGTTCTTTCTTGATAAACTCTTCGGGCTTGCCGCTGATGGCTGTACGCTCAAAAAGCATGCCGTCGATTTCTTTGCGAAGCCTTCTAACGCTCCATCTCTCAGATGCAGCAAATGTAAGATAGAACTCGCGCTGAAGGTCATCTTTAAGAGGTATTACTTCCACAAAATGGGACCACCATAATTGTCGTGACACTGTCGCGACAATTTGAGCATCTGGGAAAAGCGTAGCAAATTGCATCATTCTACGGATATTCTTTTCGTCAAATCCCTTATCACCATACTCCTCTTGCAATTGTCGCGACAGTGTCGCGACAATTTGCTTTCCATACTCAGCACGCTGATTTCCAAGCACCTCGCGATTAATGCGTTCGCCAATATGCCAGTACATCATTGTCTGGGCGTAGTTAGCTGTAGCTGCTACTTGACCACGAGATTGCTCGATAATCTGACGCAAATCTTGTATCAGAGATTCTGTCGCAGTCTGCGACACAATTATATTGCTATTTTCTTTCATTGTTATTCATACAAATAGACACTGCAAAGATAGCAGAATTATTCCATATTTCCAAATCTTTTGGGCGTTTCTTTATATTCTGAGTACAAAAATAAGGGTAGGATGTCTCATAAGTTGATACAACTTCTGGCTTTAACATGAATTTAACACAAGTATTCGGATAAATACATCGAATTCGATAGGATTAAAACATGGAAGGTCTAATTGTTCTCACGCCCCAAATTCCCAAATTCCCAAATTCCCAAATTCCCAAATTTCAAAAGCAAAAATCAATTTGATATTTGGGGGAGTTTGGGAAAGGGGGGATAGAGAAGAGGATAGATAATTTTATCTATATTAAATATATTATTATTAATATATATTATAATATATATTAATAATAATATATTCTAAGTGCGGAATTTGAGAAAATTGAAAAAACGTTTTGGAATTTTGGAATTTTGGAATTTGGAAACTTGCATACCATCACTATATACACACTAGTGGACACAATATTCTTGACAAACTCAGCCACGCCCTACCCTTTCACATATACACCTCCGATGAAAGTCTAAGTTTGCCCGGAGGAAAGTGGAGGTTTCCTCGGAGGAAAGTCCGACTTTGCTCGGAGCAAACCTCGAGAGCGCTAAAGGGGCCTAAAAAAGGCAGCTTTAAGGCTGCCCTAGGTGTTGGTAAATAATGTTGACTTCCGACGGAAGAAACGTGCGACGTTTCTGAGTGGCGAATGGTGCAAGGACTGGATCGTCGAGCATCAAGGCCTTTAGTTTCTGCCAGGCATTGCAAGGCAAAATGTAGGGAAAGTACTGCTGAGCAAGCTCAGTGCGTCCGTAAGACGTGATTTTGTTTGTTGGGTTTTGGTTCATGTTTTGGTTTTATATTGTTTTATTCTAAAGCTCTGCAAAGGTACAAAAAAATCTCGAAAACACCAAAGAAAAACGCAAAAAGTTTGGTATAACATTGCATAACGTTGTATAACGTTACATAACGTTGTTTGAGAGATTAAATTACTTGCATATTTAAAAAATTATGAGTAATTTTGCAGTGCATTTGAGAAACAAGGGAAATTGAGCAAGGGCCCAGCGAGATGGAACGAGTTTTGAGGATGCAAGAGAGAACAAACAAACTATTAAAAAAACTAATAAAAAAAGAAAGGAACAAAAATTATGGCAAGTGAAGTAATTGCATTTCCGGTGAATCTTCGCAGGAACCAGAACAAGTACAACGCCGCTTACGGCAAGTACTACGCAGAGGCTGACTCTAAGGAGCCTCTTAACCTGAAGGGTTTCGCCAAGCACATTTCGGAGCATGGCAAGTTGGTGGACTACTCGATGGCAGTCTTGGTACTGCAGAACATCGTGAGCTGTCTGAAGGAGATGATCACACAGGGTCAGCCTGTGAAGTTGGACGGCTTCGGCACGTTCACCCCTACCATCGAGACGGATGGCCAGAAGGTGGTTGACACCGTGGAGGGATCGCTGAACGTGGGTATCGACAACCTGATTGCGGGTGTACATCTGCGATTCATCCCTGAGAACTCGAAGGGCGATG
>Ga0247609_10003998_pt1 | contig 14790 bp, 26 predicted proteins | sample 172DNAGHGlowgp2_FD_193487 | JGI IMG/M metagenome (GOLD analysis project Ga0247609, IMG submission 193487) | Sheep rumen microbial communities from Palmerston North, Manawatu-Wanganui, New Zealand - 1728 DNA GHGlow gp2 | ecosystem: Host-associated > Mammals > Digestive system > Stomach > Rumen ...
AGAATTAAAAGAGGAAACAGCAAGTGAATTCCTTGCTCTCAATCCAAACATTACACATGGACGCGTACTCCAATAGGTAGAGAGAGCGGACTTAAAATCCGTACAGTGTGGGTTCGAGTCCCACGGCGTCTATCGCACATTTTGTGCGTAAGTAGGTAAAGTATATGGAACACGACAGCTCGATAGTACAAGAATTTATTGCCCGCCGTTTTCAATCATTTGGCGCGCAAGTGATTGACTGTTTCACAGCTGGAAATTGTTATTGGTTTGCACACATTCTTTGTACTGAATTTCCCGAATTAAAAATGTATTACATCGCAGATGAAGGACATTTTGTAGCGGGTGATGACCGAAGTAATATTTATTATGATATTACTGGTAAAAAATCTCTACAATATCAACCAATTAGTTTGGAGACACTTCGTCTAAGCGACAAAACGTGGTACGATCGGTTAATGCGAGACTGTAGGAACTAACAAAACATTAACTTTATCGAATAATCAAGTCGTCAATCTTGATGTAAAACTAAAAATGTCCGTTCGTGGGGATGTTAAAGCCACAGCGTCTGGTTGTCGAACGCTAAAGGGCGAATCAGCCTTCGACTCGCGCGGCGGAGGCCATGCGCGCATAGAAATTGAGCCTCCGATGGCGGAGTGGTGTAATGGTAGCATATCAGAGTCATTATCTGATGATCCGAGTTCAAGTCTCGGCGCCGCAAGCACGCTATTTGCGTGTAGAGCTGTGAAGTCTCAGTAAACCTTCACAAGCGTTATCACGGATTTTCTCACTTTAAACTACCACTGGCGCGTAGGCGCATATGCGATATGTGGCAAGAAGGAGCGGCAAACGCTATACCGGCGAAAGCCCATGATTTGCTAGCGAATTATGAAAGAGGCGAAGTAAAAGTGAGCGGTGAGTTACTGGTCTTACCGATATGCCAAAACCAGTTTTTTTCGCGCCTTGTCCTCGACGGTCTTGAGGGCCAGTCTTATAAACTGGTACATAAGGTTCAACTCCTTGGGGGCGTATATACGTCAATTGAGAATTCCAGGTAAGTAGGTGAACAAAGATGAATGAGTGGATTGACGCACAAACGCCGCCGGACAAATCGGGGTCATACTTGGTTGCGGTCGATTGTCCGTGTGGACTATGGGTTGAAATAAATACTTACAATTTGCGGAATGGGTGGGAAAATGACGCCGGGTACGATATTGTTGACACAAATGCTTACGTTAAGTATTGGATGAAGCTACCAGAGTTGCCAAGAAAGATGGTGGAGAATGAAATGGTCGATTGATGCAGAGTGGTATGATACAAATAAATATCAGCCGCCTATTGGTGAAGAAGTGTTGTGTGCGGTAAAGTCGAGCGAACTCGTGTGGGATGAAACAACGAAGAGTTTTAAGCGTGAGCCGATTATGCGGGTATCTATTGGTTCACGTGGCCCGTACTGTTGGTACATTCATGGCCTGTACAACAAACAACGCGCCGATGTTGCATACTGGACATGGTTGCCAAGAATTGATTCATTTGATACTGGATGGGTGGTGGAGCGTGAAGAAAACAATTGAACAATGTGATTTGTGTGGTTTAGATATAACGGGACAATGGGACGGTATCATAGAACTACGGATAGATGAACGACAACATGATTTAGATAGACCGCGTATATTTCGTCGTACAATTCTGATTTGCCCGTTTTGCAAGAAGAAAATTCAACAAATATTTATGGATGAAAGCGAGGAAATTAAATAACATGAATGAAGTAGTCTATAAATGGGGTGACATTAAGCTAGTAGTTCCCACTCCATCATGTATTTCCTGCAAGCACTGTAAAGATCCATACATTGACGAAGATGACTGCACTTGTGGTGCTTCGGGAGCGCACCATAACCTGATTGATAAGTGCAAACATTTTGAAATTTGTCGATCTACTGATAGATTTAATATAATGAGAAAGTAATTATATGCTCATTTAGCTCAGTCGGTAGAGCACGCGGTGATATCGGATACCTATTGGAGGTTATAACTGATGAATAGAGTGAGGGAGTGTACTATTTGTGGTAAACAATTTGAGATAATGGATGGCGGGTGGACAAGAAAATATTGTTATGAATGTTCACCTCACGAAGATGAAAATATTTCTCATTCTGATGCTGTCACAATTAAGCGAAGAGCAATTAAAAAAATGCTCATCGAAAGAGCTGGTGGAAAATGTCAGCGATGTGGATATGATAAATGTATGCGAGCATTAGAATTTCATCATTGTGATCCCTCTCAAAAAGACTTTGGTATTTCAAGAATTTTAACAAGAAGTGTTGATTCGCTAAAGGAAGAATGCGATAAATGTATTTTATTGTGTTCAAATTGCCACGCAGAAGTACACCAAGAACTCTATGAATCTGGATATAGTCAGTTTAATCCTGACATCTGATACTGTTAACCGCGGTGTCGTAGGTTCGAGTCCTTCAATGAGCGCTATGCCGTGGGTTGTTATGTAATAATTATTTTAACCAAAATGATAAAATTCGGCATTTTAGTCTTTTATCTTTGGTTGTTAAAATATTGTAATTAACTGCAACAATCCTCAAAACGGCATTAATTTAGTATGCATAAAAAGGAGGATTTTTATGAAGTACTATTCTGAAGTGACTAAAAAGTTCTACAATTCTGAAGACGAAGCTGTTAATGCGGAGAAAGAACGCGAAGCTATTGTCAAAGCAGAGCAAGAGAAGAAGGATGCTCTTGCTAAAGAACGAAAGAGTCGCGCGGATGAACTAACTCAAGCTATGAAAGATGTACAGGAAGCCAAAAAGCGGTATGATAAACTGCTGCGCGATTTTTGCCGCGACTATGGAATTTTCCATTTTTCTTGGACGGAATCCACACCACTATCCATGTTTGATTTCTTTAACATAATTTGAGTTAAGTGGCTAGGTTTTTACCTAGCCATTATTTTTTTAGAGAAAATACTACAAATTTTCTACTTATTGATGAAATAAAGCTATGGAGGTAATGAATGGACCAAAGTTTTATTGAATCATTACTAGAAAATACGATAGATCCAAATTTAAGTTTACCTGACCCAAATCTTATTCAATATTATACCGACTTGAAAAAGCGGCATTATTGGATTGATGGCGAAATTACAGATAAATATTTGGATTTGGTTCAAAAAATTCTAGAATGGAATCGCATTGATCAAAATTTACCCACGACTGGACGAAAGCCCATAAAGATTTTCTTTAATAGCCCTGGTGGTAGCTTGGACGTTGCTGATACGCTTACACACATTATTGAGCTATCAGAAACACCTGTTTATGGTATCGCGCTTGGTATGGTTGCTTCTGCGGCATCCATTATTTATTTAAGCTGCCATAAACGATATAGTTTATCAAATGGCTCGTTCCTTATTCATAAAGGTAGTTGTAGTAATATAAGCGGCGAATATGCACAAATTGCTGCTTTTATGTCTGATTATGAAAAAACAGTACAGAAAATGGTCGAATTTTATAAGGGCCATACAAGTTTTGCCCCAGACTATATCGAATCCAAGATGAATGGCTCTGATTGGTATGTCTATTTAGATGAAGCATTCCAATATGGACTAGTTACTGATAAAGTGGAGGATATTTCTGTTCTGTTATGACAGAATATGGTTATAAAGAATTACAACTAACTGATGAACAGTTAGCAGAATTTTATTCTAATCAGACTAAATTTATTGAAAATCTTTATGAAAATGAGTATTTAATACTCAAAGATGCTTCTGGCGCTGAGATTGAGAACTATATATTTCAACGTGGTTTTTTAAAGAAAATAAATTATAATTATATTGAAAACAAATATTGTGGCATTATAAAGCCACGTAATTTGTATCAAAAACTTGCAATACATATGCTTCAAGATACTGAAAGTCATGTCAAAATTATTCGAGGAGTATATGGTAGTGGTAAAGATTTATTGATGTTTAATGAAGCACTGGCGCAACTTGAGCATGGAAATTATCAAAAAATTATTTATGTACGTCCAAATGTCACAGTCGCTAATGTACCAGATATTGGATTTTTAAAAGGTGATTTAGAAGAAAAGCTAGGTTGGACACTTGGACCACTAATTGATAAGATTGGTGGAGAAGATGAACTTCGGCGCCTAATCGCAAGCGAAAAATTAGAGATGGCGCCATTACTTTTTATACGTGGACGTAGCTTTGATAATTCAATTGTTTATGTTACTGAAGGGCAGAATATGACTACAGAAATTGTGAAATTATTGATTTCACGAGTTGGTGAAGGTTCAAGTTTGTGGATAAATTCGGATAATCACCAAACTGATAAACAAATCTTTACAAATGATAATGGCATTTTAAAGATGATTGAAAAACTAAAAGGAAATCCATTGGTTAGTCATATTTACTTGCCAATTACAGAACGATCAAGCGTCGCGCGCCTAGCCGATTTACTGGACGAATAAAAACTAAGGGGTGAGATAATGGCTAAAGATGATGACGTCTTTATGACTGCTGATGAAGTTGGTCAATTAGTTTCAAATTATGCATTATCTCGTCGTGGTTTTAAATCTGATAAGGATATTTTTAATAACCTTATTGGTGATTTAATAAAAAAGATTTCAACATATGAACGTATTGAAAAACAAGCATATGATTTATTTGGTGTAAAAAATTTAGTTGAACTTCAAGCTAAAATTACAGAAATAAATAAGACGCTTGCAACTTTTAAAAATCAATATTTACAACTGGCTAACCAAGACGGTAGTTTTAATGGTACAACAACACGAGCAATAAATGATGGATTTTTTAGATATCTACAAGATAATTTTCCTTCTCTTGCGGGAGATGAAATTTTAGATGTAGAAGTTCAACAAGTTGTAGACTCTATAGTATCAATAATTGAATCAGGACGTAAAAAACTACAGAAAAGTTCTAGTAATAGGTCAGTAAATCGTACTGTTTCATCTCAGCGCATTAAAAAAATAGTATTACAAAATATTCGTCCTTATATTCAAGGTAGTCAAGCACAAAAAGATTTTAAAATGTCAGAAGACTATTTAAAAGCTATTGATGTAGAACTGCGTGAAAAAAAGGATCAAAGCGGCAACAATTATATACAGCATCATTCTACTTGGGAAATGCAATTTGATCCTAATGATTATACTGATGCAATTTCACCATTATCACCATTACATTATTATCCTTATTTTGATTTAACTCCCGAACAGCAAGAAAAAGCTATTAAATTATCAAAAGAAGGTAAAGAAGTCTGGCTAAATTTTAAAAAACATATTAGTTTGGTTGCAAATAATCAATATTTAGATGCTTCTAGTATTGAAAATATTATGGATAATTTACATCCAAGTTATTTTATAAAAAATGATTTAAATGGCGTAATTGGTGTATTAGGTGAGTTACAAATGCTTTTAATAGCATACGCTTTATCTAGCGCCGAACACATAAAATTTACAGGGCCATTGCGAAATAAACTCACCTCTAATAAAGCAGAATTAGGCGCAGATATTTTATTAAATAATACTATTGGTATTCAAGTTAAAAACTATCGCGGTGTAAATTTAAAACAAGATCATTTATATCAACTACGCAAGTCTTTTACTTGGGAAACATTAGAAGAAAAATTAAAAGGTAGTCCCGAATTGCATTCATTAGAAGACTATTATACAGCTTTATGTTATAACCAACCAGTAAGTGGGGCTTCTAGTGATTATCAACATTTATATTCTGCACTTTCTACTAAATCTGGTGGAATGTATGTAATGACACAATCTTTTTTTGCTGCAAATATTGATAAATTTCTTACTTTTAGAGAAGCGTATCAACTATTATATCCAAATGAAGAAATTGAAGAAGATATTAGTGGTTATGCTAATGCTTTCTTTATTTTCGGAGGAGAAATAATTATACCCACTTCTTATATTATACGCCTTTTAATAGATCGTTTAAAAAAATTAAGAAATCAATTGCAAAATAATTTAGATACAGAATCATTATATTCTTTTTATCTTACTTATGTTTATAATGGTCCTACATGGGCTGATGTTGGAACAGGTGGACAATTTTTTAAAAAACGAGATATTTTATATCAAATATCTTTTAACTTAACATTAAATTTAAAAATTGGTGATTTACAGTTAAAAAACGGTGGAATTCCAATTAATGATTTATAAAGAGGTGATAAAAATGGCCTGTCATATTGAAGGAACCAATATCTTCTTAACCCGTGGTGATACTTTACTTCTCCAGCTTGAACTTAAAGACATCGAAGGTAATATCTATACGCCCCAGCCTGGAGACGTAATAACCTTTGCTTTAAAGCATAATCGTCTCAATGCAAAGCGTACTGATTACTACGATCAAGAACCACTTATCACCAAAACAATTAGTAATGATACTCTTATTCTTGAACTTGCGCCAAATGATACCAAAGAACTTGAGTTTGGTGAATATGCTTATGAAGTATCTATAACTTTTGCGAATGGGCGTGTTGATACCTTTATCGCGCAAAAGCCTAATGCACAAGGAGTTTATAATAACGCAAGATTTATTTTAACTCCAGAGGTTAACTAATGAATATTGCAGAAGATAAAATTTATACATTAAAAGGAGACTTATCTCCTGTCCAAACAATTTCAATTTCACTTAAGCCCATTCAGCGTCTTACAGGAATATTTGAAATTCCAAAAGAAAGTGATATTCCTGCCTATGAAGGTGAATATACAGTAACTCCTACTCAAGAGACAGTTACTTTAAATACAAAAAATTTAAAAATGTTAGACGATGTAATCGTATTAAAAATTCCATACTTTGAGGTTACAAACCCAAGTGGTGGGTATACAGTTTATATAGGAGGAGACTAATTTAATGGCTAATAACCAATATGTAAATAAAGTAGTTTACGGCGGCGAAACCCTTATTGACTTAACTGGTGATACTATTGTTATTTCAAAGCTGTTAAGTGGTTATACCGCTCACGACAAGAGCGGCGCGCCAATTACTGGTACTTGTACTTTTGATGCTGATACTTCTGATGCTAATGCTGTTGCATCTGAACTTTTACTAAATAAAACCGCATATGTAAATGGTCTTAAAGTTACGGGCACGATGCCAAATAATAGTAACAATAATATTACTGTTTCAAGTGCAGGCGGCACTACAATCCCAATCGGCTTTTACGATGGTAGCGGCAAGGCAGTAATTGATTCTACATCACTTGGCAACCTTGTAGCTAGTAATATTCGTCGAGGCATTGCAATTTTAGGTGTAACAGGTACTCTTTCACCAGAAGATCAATTAGTAGTGGGTCCAGCAACTGCCACTCCATATACTACCGCTCAAACTATCACGGCAGCAAGTTTAGATTATGACTATATTACACAAGTCACAGTTGCTGCGATTGCTTACACAGAAACAGATAACCAGCAAGGCGGTAAAACAGTTACAATAGGTACGGTGGCTCCATAAATTCTTAAAGGAGAAGTCCAATGGCGAATAATCCTTATGTAAATAAAGTACAATATGGTAATCAAACAATTATAGATATTTCTGGGGATACAGTTACAGCAAACGATTTATGGGTTGGAGTAACGGCGCATGATGCAAGTGGTGCACCAATTACAGGAACATTAAATGTACAGTTAGATACATTAGATATTAGTCCTACTGAATCTACACAAGAATTTTTTCCAGAAGATCCTTATTGGGGATTTGATAGCGTAACTGTTGGAGCAATTAGCTCTAACTATGTTGGTAGTAATATAGCTCGATTGACAAGTAGTGATCTTGAAGTTTCTATTGTTGATTTTCCTGGAGCAAAAGATGTAGCAATTACTTTACCTGCTGGATATTTAAACAGTAGTATTAATACTAATGGAAACCTATCTGAAGCTACCTTTAGTACTGCCACCAGTTGTACCATAAATACAAATGGTACAATTTCTATGAATTTTAAACCCAGTGCCGCAGGTATTGCTTATACTAATTCAACGTATTCGATTTCGCGCGCGAATGCTGTAACGGTTCGTAGTGCTTCGGATTTAAGTCGTATTGGCGCCACCATTAGTGTACCATCTGGTTATTATGCTTCAGCAGTATCAAGTTCAGTACCTTTATCTACTTTACCAACTCAAAGTTCAAGTACAAGTAGTGGCGCGCAAGCCGCTGAAATTACTGCAACATCCTCAACTCAGTATGTAAATATTGGAGAAGGATATATAAGTGCTAATGGATATTATAAAATAAATCCAGTAGAAGATTCCACTTTTGTCATTACTATTGTATATGATGATAATAATGCTATGTGGGTTCCCAATAAAACTTTTGCAGAAATTTCTGCCGCATACCATAGTGGAAAAACGTTAGTAGCTGAAATTGAAACAGATGATCCTGCTTTATATGAAGTAAACGGTTATTATGAAGAAGGAATTGGTGGAGATGACAGTTATTATTATAGCGTAGCCGAATGGCAAGAAGATCTAGACTTTTCATTAGTTGCATTATATTATGGATCTATAAATGCAAGTGGTTATAGCGTTGATCCGCCAGAAAACTACTATAATACATCAGTGGCAGATGCTTCTGCCAGTGAGGTTGCCGCAGGGTCTGTATTCTTTAATGATAGTGGTTATCAGACTGGTACGGCTGTACGGCGCGATTCAACTAGTTTGACAGCGTCAGGTGCTACTGTTACTGTTCCCGCAGGATACTATGCGGCGCAAGCATCGAAAACTTTAGCTTCTGCGACATTACCAACTCAAGTTTCTACAGTACACATGGGTACTAAAATTGCAGAAATTACACCAACTTCCGCGACTAGATACCTTAATATTTCTGGCGGTGGGTATATTTCTTCTGCTGGATATTATCAAATAAATGCTGCTTCTGCTTCACCTTCATTGACTTCTCTTTCTGTTACACCAACTACATCGCAGCAAACATTTACTCCGCCAAGTGGTTATGATGGTTATGATTCGGTTGTTGTCGATGCAATGCCCACTGGTTCTGCTACTACTCCAACTACTACAATTTCAGTTACCCCAACAATTTCTGTAAATGGTGCAGGTTTGATTACAGTATCAGGCACAGAAACACAAAATATAACTCCAACGATAAGCGCTGGTTATATCACGACTGGCACGGCGGGCGCCGTAACAGCAAGTGCATCAAATACTTATCAGCTTACTCGACTTACTGCCACTGCATATAATGTTAGTACCGACGACCAATTAATTGCGGTAGGCCAATATATTACTGGCCAACAAAGAATACGTGGTGTTGTTATTTCTGATACACTAACTGCGGCCAACATTAAATCTGGTGTAAATATAACAATTGGTGACTCTAATGATACTGACCGTCTTGTAAATATTACAGGTACTTATACGGGAAGTGGGGACACCAAAATAGTAACAGGTACTTTTACCACTCCTACAACAGAGGGCGCCGCATCAACTGTAACGATTCCCTATACTGGAACTGGTTATCCAATTATGGCTGTTATCGTCATCAATGAAGGTATTTATGATACTAGTACAGCATGGTATAGTTCATTACACAGATATGCGATTGGTCAGTTTACATTAACGAAAAGTGATTTTGGAACAGCTCCAACTTATACTACAAGTGGTGCAGCCAATTATGGATGTACAACTGCAATTTATAAGAATAGTACCAGTAATTCAACATCTTATACACGAACAAGTGCGGTGAATGCAAATACTTATACTTCATCTAATGCAAATAGTACAGCAACTACTTCTGTACGATTCAAGTCAAAGACGTCTATGTCAATTTTTGTAAGCTCATCAAGCGGTACAAGTTATGGTCTATTAGCTGATACTACTTATAGATATTGGATTTACTATTCTGCATAACTAAAAATACTAGGTCGAGATTCAAACCTCGGCCTTTATTTTTTTGACTTTTTTTAAAAATTCTGCTATAATATATATAGAAAATGAGAGAAGGAGATAGGCTAAATGAGTAATGATGATTTTAACTACCCCGAAGAAGAAATTTGGGACGGACCAACTTATACTATTATCTACGAAGGCCATCTCTTTGACGGCGACACCGATGGTTTCAATAAGCGTGACGTCAATAGCTGGAAGGAAGTTCAGTCCATTCTTGAGAATTATCCGTCTGTGACCGTTCGCAACAACATCTGGGGCATTTATTTGGTTAATGGAGAATGGAGCTAATGGTGGTAAAGATGGAAAATCTGCTCAATGAAACTGTTGGTTTGCTAGTTAAGTACAACAAAACCCGTCAAGACATTGATTATGTAATGGCTGGCGATGAGTGGTGTACTTGGGAAGATTTTGAGTCGCGCGCGAAGGGCATTAACTATGATTCTGGTTATGGTCTAGCTGAAATCAATAGAGATCTTTGTGTAGTTGGTAAAGACTGGTGGCTGCGGCGTCGTGAATATGACGGCGCGGAATGGTGGGAATTCAATACAATGCCTACGAAGCCCAAAACTCAAACGAGGAGGATTTTGATTACTACTATGGAAAAAGACAATTATAAGGCTTGGCGCCGAGTCGCCAAACTAGTCGAAGCTGATACGGGTACTATGGTTGATTGGCATGAGAAATTTTTTGTGTGCCCCGAATGCGGCGAACCTCTGTACGAAATGGATTGGGATTGGTACGAACTCGAAGACGAACTCAAGTGTCCGATCTGTGATGGCAGTTTTCAGTAAAATTAGAGAGCTTTGAAATTTTGATTTTTCCAGAAAATTCAGCTATAATATATATGTAAGATGAGAGAGGGAAAACCACTAAACCCTCTCGAAAATAAAAAACTTAAATTGGGTCGTGACCTACACGAGAAATGGAGAACTAAAATGACGAACCGTGAATTTCTGACCGCTATCGTTGCCGCCAACATCAATGACGAACTGACCGCTTTCGCGCAGGATAGTCTTGGCAAGCTTGACCACACCAATGAGCTGCGCAAGGTTAAGGCTGCGGAGAAGGCCGTTGAGAAGGAAGCTACTCGCGCGCCGATCCGTGATGCGATTATGAACTGCATTACCGATGAGCCGAAGACCGCTACCACGCTGATTACCGAGGCTGGCGTTGAGCTGAAGCCGCAGGCGATTCCTTCGCTGCTGAAGGCTTATGTTGCCGATGGTACGCTGGTGAAGACCAAGATTAAGGTTACTGGTAAGGGGCAGCAGGTGGGTTACGCGAGAGCCTAACCCGATAGGTTACAGAGCAAGGGGTACTGCTTCGGCAGTACCTCTTTTCTTTTAAACTTGATTTTTCAGAAAATTTCTGATATACTATATATAGAAAAAAGAGAGAAGTTGGGTTCCAGTAGAGCCAGCGCGAAATAGATTAAGTTCTAGGGTCTGAGTTAAGGGTATCCTGTATGTTAAAGAGAGTCTGAAGCCGATGATCTCCGCCCAACTTCTCTCCTTTTTCAGAAAAGAAAAAAGCTTTGGCGCGACATAACCATAGGAGAAGACGGGTACAGTTAAATCGTACTTGTCTTCTCTAATTTGATTTTTCAGAAAATTTTTGATATAATATATATAGAAAATGAAGGGAGAATATTGCCATATGAATACTTCGAGAAGTGGAATCGCGTAGAGAAGTCCTTTCACCTATGATGAGTTGGCTAAAGAATATGACAAGCAGGTTGCTGCGTTGGAAAAGCGTTGGGGTGCGAGTTACTTCTATCCCGTGCAGGCGCGCAAAGCATTCGATCAGCGGCTGAATAGATTCAATTGCGGTGAAGTCGTCGAGGTTTATTCTTCCAATTACATTGAAGATGGCAGTAGTTTTGATGACGTTATGATGAGTGATGGTACTGTTAAAACCATTTGTTATGGTTACTGGGATTAAAGGAGAGATAAGATGAAAAACTACCAAGAGCAACTGTTAGATCGTCTTATTGATGATTTTATCGATCAGTATGGTATTAATTTGATGATTCAGTATTTGATGGATTTTGGTTTGACGCAGGAACAACTCATTGAACTTGGATTTGACCAAATTGATATTGATTTTGCAAGGAGTATTGACCAATGAAGTTTTATCGTGTACTGCTTACTGTTTACGATTATCCGAGTGATACCGAAGTTCAAGAAAAAGGTTTTGTGTGCGGTGCAGACTATGTTGATGCGATGCAACACGTTCAGAACGCTTTCTCCGATATTTTGAGTATTGATGGTTTGTGGGAACTGAATTCGGAAAATATGTTGTGTGATGACGAGATTACGGAGGTTTTTAATGCCGAGTAATAGACAGAGAAAACTGGAGCAACGCAAGGTCAATCGCGCCATTCATAGGTTAAATCGCAATTTGCTTAATGATGAGCTATGGCGCGGGCGCTTTGAATGTCATCAAAGAGATGCAGACTGGCAATCGTTTACTGATGGTAGTGGTGGAGTGCTTGAGTGCTTGATTGAGTATAGAGATAAGAAAACTGGACGCTGCTGGTTAAGTTGGAGTCAAGATTTAGCGATTTATTTGTTTAATGAACATTACTTGAAGATGAACAAGTTTATCATATATAAAAGCGGCGTCTATGATGATATTGAAAGCGTAAAAAACGACAAGACCGATTGGTCGCGCGTTAAATTTGAAGCAAAGGAGACTATAGAATGAAGACTTTTTACATGACAGAGTGCATTGAGGGGTATAGAAAATATAGTATGCCCATTGATGAATGGCTGGTAGAAGGACTTAATGTAGTTTTTAAGAAAGATTATCCGCAGCATGATCCGCTGACGATTGAAGATGTGGAAAATGTACTGAAGGGTGAGGGGCGCGCCAATGAAGTACTAGATATGTATATAAATCTTGCAGGTTATGTACGTACAGAGGTTATTAATCAGTGCTATGAATATGGTCCTGACGACGAGGAAATTACTGAGAGTTGGACGGACGAAACTTCTGTAGAGTGATTAAATATTGAGGGAGGGTTGGCGCATGGATGCTTATATTCGCCATAAAGAACACATTGAAGATTTTGATGAGTTCAATGCGCGCGTAGTTACCATTGACGATACAGATGACATTTACTACAACTACTTTGCCACGCCTTCGCGTGTCAAATTCTTTGATAGTGAAATCGGAAAGTTTGTAGGCGGCATTGGATATAAGTCAATTATTATTGATGGGCGCGATGGCAGCGAACACAAAATTGCAGAAATTTATGACCATGCGCCAACCTCTGTTACTCCCATCATGCGCATGGAATGGCGCGACTTAAGTTTGGAGTTAAAGTCCAATGACTAGTTTACTTGAATTTCTGAAAGCACATAACATAGATTTTTCCAAAATTTTGTATGTGACCGATGGTGAATACATCTGTTCTTTTGAAGAATTTTGTGAGTTAAATGACTTGTCAAATCCTAATGGATTTCAAATAAACCCACGAATTCAAGTGGTCGGCGCCAAGTATTGGATCAAGTTCAAAGATGGCAAGTGGAAAATGTACGAAAAACCTTACTATCCTGTAAAGAATGGAGTACCTTCACTTTATGTACAAAGAGGCTATTGACTTTCTGCTGGAAAATGGACTCAAAAATGCCATTAGATACGAACCCTTTTTAATCGGGGATAAGAACTATGGTTATGACCTAGTTTTTGATAAATGGGCAGATGAGAACGAAGATATTTTCCAAAAAAATGGCATTGAACTTGATAGAGGTGAGTCGCGCATTTGTATTAATTGCGTTTCGGCGCCCGACATCATCAAATTGAACATCAATCGCGCCACGAATCCGTACTTCGCTTTAAAAACTCCAAATTATTGTCTAGATTTTTGCCGCAAAGAAGCCGAAATCTATGCCAAGGCGCGCAGTCTTGGTTTGGAACGGTTCTTTTGCGGCATTGAATTTTTCCAGAAAATTTCCGATATTGATTTCTATCTCCAACCAAAAATCAAAATCTCCGAGTCAAAAATTTCTGAAAAATTCCAAAAACTTTCTGAATCCGAACATCTGGATGAAGTGGACTTCGATGAATTTGATCGCTTGCGCGCCGTGTTCGGAGATGACCCCGAAGTCGAAACTCTTTGTGATTTTCTCTGTTCCGAATGGGACAAAGATATGGTTTGTTCTGACCTCCATAGCGGCAACATAGGATTTGATAGGCTTGGGCGCCCTGTACTTTTTGATTACGCTGGCTTTATTTAAGCTTCAAAATTTGAGTCTGAAAATTTTATAGGAAATACCACGAAAAGTTTACTTAAAAACGTAAATGAAAATGAAGTATGATCTATACATATATAAATAAAAAAGAGAGCCGTCGAGCACACGGTGCGAGCGCGAAGCGCGAGTCTCCGTAGCGGAGACGCGGTTCCCGTAAAACACCCCGCAAACAACCCCCAAATCGAGTTGACTTCGAGCGCGGCTTTTGGGCGAAGCCCAAAACCGCAGCGGTACGAAGCGGAATTGGGTCGGTGCGAGCGCGAAAGAATACCGAACTACGAGACAAAGGGCAACTGAATCGAAAACCGAAAGCGAAGGCGAAGCCGTAGCTGAGGTGGAGATGGAGGGAAGAACTAATATTAGATCTAGTATTAGATCTACGGCTAGTGTTTTCGTTTTTAGCGGCGACCCGATCGCGGCGGGTCACCTGACGCATTTTTGGGGTATAGCAGTGCATTGAGGTATATAGAAAAGGATTAAAAAGGAGTGGCAAAACTTGACAGAATATCAATTTTTTAATGCAATTTTATCGAAAAACGATATAAAATTTGACGAAATCGAAGCTTACGCGCGAAAAATTCTTGACGAAAAATAC
>Ga0247609_10003999_pt1 | contig 14788 bp, 11 predicted proteins | sample 172DNAGHGlowgp2_FD_193487 | JGI IMG/M metagenome (GOLD analysis project Ga0247609, IMG submission 193487) | Sheep rumen microbial communities from Palmerston North, Manawatu-Wanganui, New Zealand - 1728 DNA GHGlow gp2 | ecosystem: Host-associated > Mammals > Digestive system > Stomach > Rumen ...
AGCCTTGCCCAGCCGTCTTTGTGGGATCGGCCTCCAAAACCAGCGACATTTTTCCATAGGAGCGCGGCATGGGTGTATACATCAGACGAGCACCCCGCTGAGCCTGCAAAAGTCCCATTCCAACCGCACCATTGAAACCTTGTGCATATTCCCACATTGGCTTTTGGTCATCAAAAGCCCATGGAAATGATGCTGTATCCGCAGGTTTGTTACCGTCAACAGTCCAATAGCCAGCCTTTACAACAGGTTGCCACTGACAGGGAAAATTGCTAAAGTCAGTAGAAAGAGTGCGCGTAGGTTGACATTTATATTTTTTGGAGACTTGGTATCGGACTACATATGGTGACCCATAGTTGCTACGCTGGTGTTTTGGCATGATGGTGGCAGTAATCTGCTGTCCCTGATCTGCCTCCGTCAAAAGGTAGTTCAACTGAGGAGCGACATGGGAAACAGCAACTGGTATGCCATTGCGACTCCATGTGATTAGCGATTCATCTCTACGACCTTGTAAGTTGAGATGGTAGGACAACTGCAACTCGTTACCTTTAAGCACGATACGAGGAGTATTTTTGAATGTAGGTGGTGCCAACTGAGAGGGTTTGACGATCAGATAGCATGCGGCCTCACGTCCATCGGCAGTAGCAGCAACAGCGCAAAAACTAACGGTTTCATCGGTATTATTGGTAGGTCTAAGTGTGACGGAATGATCAGTCTGGGCACTCAGAGAGACATACTCCGAATAGCCTTCTTCGACGTGCCAGTCGGCCGGTTCTGAGGTAGAAAGGACAAGCGTATCACAACCGGTCTGTAGCGTAGCTGTATGCTGATTGATATCGAGGAAAGGAGCAGCAGTCTGCGATGAGGATAAAAATGAAGGCTGTATAGTATTCTGCGGTTGACGACTACCTATCTGGTAAGGTTTCCCGTTCAACGTAAAGTTGTGTTGATAGCAGCGAAGCCAAGGTTGAGGATAAGCTGTCCAACCAATATAAACACTATCGCTTGGTGCATGATAGCGACAGTCAACAAGAGTGACAGGTCCACCCTGCTTACAGAAAAAGAGTTCACGGTTGTCGCTCTTGGCATAGAAATCGCAGTCGACAAATAACACCCCGCGTCCGAAAGTACTCCAGAAAGGTTTCTGTCCATAGAAGTCGAAGGTACAATGGCGATAGACTGCTGTACCATTCAGAGCATCGTCGGTACTTTCAAAATGGCAACCCTCATAATAAGAATGACGGGCACCGTTCAATGGGTTTAGGTTAAGACGACTAATGAAACGTACATGACTGGCTATCAGCGTGTCGCCATGCACATAACCCACGTGAGCCTGAGTAATAGCATCGCTGCGTTTCTGCCGATTTAATCGAGGATTCCTGGGGTAAACAAGATCTACATTACAATAGTTTCCGAGCGTCATATTCGATACCCTAAGTGTCTTCACCCAGAAGTCGAACATGGTAAAATTGCCTACCGCACCTTGCATCTGTCCGCGTTGACTGGCAAGTACCACATCTTCAGCATGAGCACCCAATCCAACCAAATTCAGATACTGGCAGCGAATGGTCATGCCAAAAGGTTCGCGCCCATCTTTGCCTACCTTGACCGTGGAATCATCAGGATCATCTATCCAATAGACACCAGGGCGGACATAAACTGTCATCGGATGCTCAGGCGTACCATCTTGAAAATGGGCAGCTGCCTCCTGAAAGGTTTTATATACATAAGGATTCTCACTAGATGCCTCCGCATCGACAATGATATGGAGGGTATCAAGACTTTGGGCAAAAGCCATTGCAGGCAAAAGAGCCCACAGCAGCAAAAGTCGGTGCATTTATTTCTGTTCTTTAGATTTGTAGATGACCTTGTTGGCACCAGATGTGATGACCAATTCATCACGATGGGCAGCGATGAAAGTATCGATATGGCGCTTACGCTTATCTTCCAAAATCTCATCGACAGCTATCAGGATTCCCGTCTCTTCCACATCACCAAAACCATAATTAATAGCCGTTCCGAAAAGTTTCATCGTAGGCGAAAGCCCCATATAGGCATTGACCAATGGTGGAATATTATAGCCTAATTTGCGAATTTCGCGATTTAATATCAAATAGTCTTCCTTGAATGTTTGACCACAGAAGAGTTTATCCAATTCATCCTGGTTTGTTTCTAATTTCAGCGGTTTCATCGGGATAATAAGGTTCTCCTTGTCATCGAAATGCTTCTTCAGGAAGTATAATATCATATCACGTCCCTTGCGGATATAGGAGGGGTACATGGTCATCTTGCCAAAATAATAACGGACATTGGGACGAATCACGGTAAGTGCTCCCAAACCATCCCAAAGATTATCCAAAGCGAACAGGCTCTTGGCACCCTTGCGCGACGACTGGTAAGGCAGCGAAACGAATGAACGGCCTAACTCAACAGTCTGTGGAGCATACTCCTTGATAAATTTCTCCGAGAAATGGAACATATGACTGGTAGCCAATATAGGCTGACCTTTCTCATCATACTGCCAGTCAGTACCCAGCAAATAGCGGTAACCGCCGATAATTTCCTCTTCGTCGGGATTCCATACAATCAGCTGCTTATAGCAGTTCTCGCAGGTATCGAACTCGTCAATATCTGCCTCTTTGCCGGTGCCACCACCAGCCTCACGAAAAGCAATCTCACGCAATCGCCCTATCTCACGCATCACATTAGGCGCATTATGTGCCGTAATGATGTAGATTTCATTGTTGCTCTTGTTCGTCAAGCGTAACTGCTTGTCAGGAGTCAGCTCGCTTTTGAGTACATCTTTGCTAATTGGCTGGATAATCGGTTGTTCCATGTTTTATTATAAGCTATAAACTATGTCTTGTACGTATTGTGCCCACTGCTGGGGTGTCTTACTCTTGTCGAAGGTCTGCCAAGGAATAGGTTTTCCTATCTTGATTTCAAAGGTCTTACCTACATTCTTGTACATTTCATCGACCAAAAAGAGCATGGCCAGATTGAAAGGCAAATAACGATCACTGAAATTGGCCAACTTATAGAAGAAGTTGGAGTTCTGTCCACTGAAGTGGATAGGAATCACATCACGCTGATACTCAACGCTTTTCACTATAAAGGTCTTGGTCCAGGGGATGTCACGTATGCTACCGTCTTTCTGACGACGGGAACAGATACCTGCTGGATACATCAGCATGTGGTTTTCGCTCTCGAAACCAGCTTTAACCATAGCAGGGAAACTGCGACTCTGCTTACCCGTCTTATTGATGGGAATGCAAAGTGGAGCGAGTCCTGGCAGATTCATCAGCAAATCATTGACCAGGTAGCGGAAGCGGGAGTCAAAATGACGCCCGATAATAGCCCCTAAGGCCACGCCATCAGCACCTCCCAATGGATGGTTTGAGACAATGGTGTACAAGCGTCCATCGTTCTTATCGGGTAGGTTTTCCATACCTTCCAGCTTTAACGACATCTGTAGGTAGCGAACACACTCCTCCAACCATTCGGTTCCAACCTTGTCACGCGAATCCCAAAGGTATGCGTTCACCTGATCCTGGTGGATGATACGTTTCAACCACCACACCAAAGGGCGCGGCACCCATTTGGCCTTCGCACCCATCTTGCTTTGCAGTATGCTATCGATGTCGATAGTTTTCTCCGTAATTTGACCCATTTCTCTCAAGGATAACTAACAGCATGCAAAGTTAGGAAAAACTTTGCGAATACCTAAACTTTTCTTGAAAAAAATCGCGATACTTTCGCGTTTTAAAAAATATTCACTAAAAAAAGTGGAGAAAAGTGGGGGATTGTGGGGAGAAATGATTAACTTTGCACCCAAACTTTAAAAATAGAAGAAGTACGCATGCGATTTTTAGGTAACATAGAGGCCAAAACCGACGCTAAAGGACGCGCTTTCCTACCTGCCACCTTCCGTAAGGTGCTGCAAGGTGGAGGCGACGAACGACTGGTGCTCCGCAAGGATGTTTTCCAGCCGTGCCTCGTGCTCTACCCTGAAAGTGTATGGAACGAACAGATGGATGCCCTGCGTTCGCGCTTGAACCGCTGGAACAAGCAGCACCAGCAGGTTTTCCGCCAGTTTGTGAGCGAGGTGGAGTTGCTGACGCTCGATGGTAACGGTCGTTTTCTGATTCCCAAACGCTACTTACGCATGGCTGACATCATACAAGACATCAAGTTCGTCGGAATGGGCGACACCATTGAGATATGGAGTAACAAAAAAGCCGAAGAGCTGCAGATGAAACCAGAAGAATTCGGGCAGGCTCTTGAAGAATTGATGACAATGGAAGAACAATGACGATCACGGCCAACACATATCACGTTCCTGTTCTCCTGAAGGAGAGTGTTGACGGGCTGGATATCCAGCCCGACGGCATTTACGTAGACGTGACTTTCGGTGGTGGCGGCCATTCAAAGGAGATTCTCTCACGACTGAGCAAGAAAGGTCATCTCTACAGTTTCGACCAAGACGCTGATGCCGAGAAGAACATCGTCGACGACCCCAGGTTTACTTTCGTAAGGAGCAACTTCAGATATATCAAGAACTGGATGCAGTACTACGAAGTGGAACAGATTGACGGCTTGCTGGCCGACCTGGGTGTATCGAGTCACCATTTCGACGATGAGACACGTGGTTTTTCCTTCCGATTCGATGCTCCGCTCGACATGCGAATGAACAAAAGGGCAGGTCAGACTGCTGCTGACGTGCTGAACAACTATACAGAAGAACAACTGGCTGATGTTTTCTACCTCTACGGAGAGATGAAGAATGCCCGCAAGATAGCCAAAGCCGTCTGTACCTATCGCAGCAAAAAGCCTATTCAGACCACAGCCGACCTAGGCGAGGTCATTGAGCCGTTGATGCGTTCTGAACGCGAGAAGAAAGATATGGCCCGTCTGTATCAAGCCCTGCGCATAGAGGTGAATCACGAAATGGATGCCTTACGTGACATGCTGCTTGGTGCTACCACCCTTCTCCGCACGGGAGGAAGGCTCAGCGTCATCACCTACCACTCGCTAGAAGACCGCATCGTCAAGAACGTGATGAAAGCAGGCAATGCAGAGGGGAAGATAGAACAGGATTTCTACGGACGCATCAGCAGTCCTTATCGCCTGGTGAACAAGGTAACAACCCCATCGGACGAAGAGCAACAGCAGAATCCGCGTAGCAGAAGTGCAAAACTGAGAATAGCAGAAAAGGTATAAGAAATATGGCCGAAGACGACAAGATAGAAGAATTAGTCATCTCAGAGGAAGAACCATCCGAAGAGCAGCATCCCAGTCAGGAGCTGAAAAAGACGCTGGAGAAGATCAAGGAGACTGCCAGCGAGGAAGATCCGCGTCCCTCGCAGCAGCTTAACTTGCGAACGATCTTAGGTGGTGACTTGCTGACCACACAGATTGTACGTTCACAAATCTGGCTGTTCATCCTGATCGTAGGCTTCACTATCGTCTATGTGGCTTTCCGCTACCAGTGCCAACAGGACATGCTGACCATCGACCGCTTGGAAGGACAGCTGAAGGACGCCAAGTTCAAGGCGCTCTCATCATCCAGTACCCTGACGGAGAAATGTCGCGAGAGTCATGTCCTCGACATTCTGAAACAGAACAAGGATTCGTTGCTGCATCAGGCTGATCAACCACCTTATATAATAGAGATACCCGAGTAGAGAACAGATATGAGCAAGTTTGAAAACGATAAAGTGATGCCTCGCTACATGGTGATTGCCATCGTGTTGACGCTCATAGGCTTTGCCGTCATCGGCAAGGCGCTCTACATCATGACCGCCAAGAAACAGTATTGGACCGAAGTGGCCGACCGATTGAAGCGCGACTCGGTAAGCGTGAAACCCAACCGAGGCAATATTCTCAGTTGCGACGGACAGCTGATGGCAACCAGCATTCCCGAATACAAGATATTTATCGACTTCCAGGCTGCCGCCTTTGAGGATGATTCATTATGGAACGACAAAGTCGACTCCGTATGTGAGGGCTTGAGTAAAATATTCCCCTATACTGCTCATGAGTATAAGGTGTTGCTGACCAAAGGAAAGCAGAAAAAGAACGGTAATGGAACCATTGGAGCGCGCCACTGGCCTATCTATCCGAGACGCATTGATTATAACACCTATATGGAGGTGAAGAGTCTGCCATTCTTCAATATGCCCAGATACAAAAGCGGTTTCCACGAAGAGGTATTCAACTCCCGACGCCGTCCTTTCGGCTCTCTGGCACAACGCACCCTGGGAGGTACCATGATGGCTACCGACTCTGCTTACTTCGGACTGGAGCTGGCTTACGATTCTATCCTTAGAGGTACACCAGGCATCACGGGTCGCCGTAAGATCCTCAACAAATACATGAACATCCCTGTCACCCAGCCCATTGACGGCGGTGACATCGTGACCACCATCGATGTGAATATGCAGGACTTAGCCGAACGGGCCGTGCTTGACGAACTCAAACTCATTAACGGTGAAATGGGTGTGGCTATCTTGATGGAAGTAGAGACCGGTGATGTAAAGGCCATTGTCAACATGTCACGTAACGATAAGGGAGAATACATTGAGGCCGTCAATTCCGCCATCAGCTACCGTTGTGAACCCGGCTCTGTATTCAAAGTGGCCTCATTCCTTGTGGCACTTGATGACGAACTGAACATCGACGGACAGAAAGTTGACACCAGCTACGTCATTCACACAGGCGGTGGTGTTAGGGGCATGTACGGTCGTGAGATGAAAGACCACAACTGGCGCCGTGGTGGTTATGGCGACATCAATATGGCACGCACGCTGGAGGTCAGCTCCAACATCGGTGTGAGCCATGTGATTGACAAGATTTATCACGATCAAGCCGAGCGTTACGTCAAAGGACTGTATCGTGTCGGTATCGGTCAGGATCTGGGACTACAGAACATCCTTCCTGGCTATCGTCCCCCACTGATCCGTATGCCACAGCGCAAGAAGAATGGCCGATACGACGACAACTGGTATGCCACTACGCTGCCTTGGATGTCTATCGGTTACGAGACACAGATTGCACCCATCAATACCGTGACGTTCTATAACGCCATTGCCAACAATGGTAAGATGATGCGTCCACGTTTTGTCAAGAAAGTACTGAAAAACGGAGAGACCGTAAGAGAGTATCCTCCTGAGGTCATCAAAGAACGTATCGCTAAGCCCAAAGCCATCAAGACCATGCAGACCATTCTGGAACATGTGGTCAGTCAGGGATTGGGCAAAAAGGCAGGCTCTCCGCTTTTCAAGGTAGCAGGAAAAACGGGTACGGCTCAGGTTTCACAAGGTAAGGCCGGTTATAAGAGCGGTACCGTACAGTATTGGCTCTCGTTCGCAGGCTATTTCCCTGCCGACAATCCTCGTTATTCATGCATTGTCTGCTTGAAGAAGTCTGGACTTCCCGCTTCGGGTGGTGGCATGAGCGGCGTTGTCTTCCACCATATCGCTGAAGGCGTGATGGCTCGTAACCTGAAAATGAGCGTTGAAGATGCTCGCGACGAGAATTCTGTTGCCATTCCCGATATAAAGAAAGGAAACACACGTGATGCCAACTACGTATTGGGAAAACTGGGCATCAACAAGCGCATGCCAAAGGAAAACGTGCCTAGCGAAGACATCACGCCCAACGTGGTAGGCATGGGAGCCCGCGATGCCGTCTATATGCTGGAGAACCGAGGGCTGCGCGTCAAAGTTCATGGACGTGGTAAAGTGAAGAAACAGAGCTATCCTGCCGGCAAGCAAATCGTAGAGGGCAGCGAGTGCGTCTTGATATTAGAATAAAGTAACATATTAAATATAATAAGGTGTATGAAACTAAGCCAACTGCTTAAATACGTCAATCCCATCACCATCATCGGTGATGCAGAGACAGAGATTACGGGCGTGAACATTGACTCACGCAAAATTGAAAAGGGGCATCTCTTTGTGGCCATGAAAGGCACTCAGACGGATGGCCACCGCTTCATTCCCAAGGCTTTGGAGTTAGGCGCCGGAGCGGTATTGTGCGAAGACATGCCCGAAAATCTTCAAGAGGGTATAACCTACGTGCAGATCGCTTCCACGGAAGATGCCGTCGGGCCTGTAGCCACCGTATTCTATGGCGAGCCTTCGCAGAAGCTGAAGCTGGTTGGTGTCACTGGTACCAATGGCAAGACCACCATCGCTACCTTATTATATAATATGTTCCGTAAGTTCGGCCACAAGTGCGGACTGCTTTCTACGGTATGCAACTATATTGAAGATCAAGCCATCCCGGCTGACCATACTACGCCAGACCCCATTGAGTTGAACCACTTGCTGCACATGATGGTAGAGGCAGGTTGCGAATATGCCTTTATGGAATGCTCCAGCCACGCCATTGCCCAAAAGCGCATCGGTGGTCTGAAGTTTGCTGGTGGACTGTTCACTAACCTGACACGTGACCATCTGGACTACCACAAGACCTTCGAGAACTATCGCGATGCCAAGAAAGCCTTCTTCGACGGACTTACGAAGGATGCCTTTGCCATTACCAATGCCGACGATAAGAACGGAAGCGTGATGGTGCAGAACACCAAGGCCCAAGTGAAGACCTACTCCACCCGTACGATGGCCGATTTCAGAGCCCGCATCATTGAGTGTCACTTCGAGGGCATGTACCTTGAGATCAATGGCCGCGAGGTAGGTGTCCAATTCATCGGCAAGTTCAATGTCTCTAACCTGTTGGCCGTCTATGGTGCTGCTGTTATGTTAGGCAAACAGCCTGACGATATTCTCGTTGTACTGAGCACCCTGAAAAGTGTGGCAGGACGTCTGGAGCCCATCCGCTCCCAAGAAGGAGTTACGGCCATTGTCGACTACGCCCATACCCCCGATGCACTGGAGAACGTGCTCAATGCCATCCATGAGGTTTTAGAGGGCAAGCAGGGTAAGGTCATCACCGTCTGCGGAGCTGGTGGCAATCGCGACAAGGGTAAACGCCCACTGATGGCTCAGGAAGCCGTCAAACAGAGCGACCGTGTCATCATCACTTCCGACAACCCTCGCAACGAAGAGCCACAAGATATCATCAACGATATGCTGGCAGGTCTCACTCCCCAGCAGATGAAGAAAGTAGTCAGCATTGTAGACCGTCGTGAAGCCATCCGTACCGCTACGATGATGGCAGAGAAAGGTGATGTCATTCTCATAGCCGGCAAAGGTCATGAGGACTATCAGGAAATCAAAGGTGTGAAGCACCATTTTGACGATCGCGAAGAAGTACGTAAAATCTTTGAAAATTAATTAGGCCATGTTATACTATCTTTTCAGATTCTTAGAACAGTACGATATTCCAGGAGCACACATCTGGTCGTATATATCGTTCCGTTCGCTGCTCGCCCTCATCTTGTCGCTGATTATCTCAGCTTGGTTTGGCGAGTATTTCATCAAATGGATGAAGCGTCGCAATATTTCTGAGACAGCCCGTGACCCGAGTATCGATCCTTTTGGTGTCGAGAAGAAAGGTGTGCCCACCATGGGTGGCATCATCATCATCGTGTCCATACTGGTTCCTGTCCTGCTGTTAGGTCGAATGCGCAATATCTACCTGCTGTTGATGATTGTGACGACCGTTTGGCTGGGTTTCCTCGGCTTCATGGACGACTACATCAAGATATTCAAAAAGAATAAGGAAGGACTGAAGGGTATATATAAAATCATCGGACAGGTAAGCATCGGCTTCATCGTAGGTCTGACATTATGGCTCAGTCCTGATGCTGTTGTCCGCGAGAACACCTCAGAACCCCAACAGAACAAAGAGATTGTTGTCAAGCACAAACCAGAAGCTGTGAAGTCGTTGCAGACGACGATTCCCTTTATCAAAAACCACAACCTGAACTATTCAGACGTGATGGCTTTCTGTGGAAAGTACAAGGTGGCTGCGGGATGGGTGCTGTTTGTCCTCATGACTATCTTTGTCGTGACGGCTGTGTCGAATGGTGCCAACCTGAACGACGGTATGGATGGTATGTGTGCTGGCAACTCGGCCATCATTGGTATAGCCCTGATGGTGTTCGCCTACGTCTCGTCGCATATCGTCTATGCGGCCTACTTCGACATCATGTATATCCCACATTCTGAGGAACTTGTAGTCTTCCTTAGCGCCTTCATCGGGGCCATGATCGGTTTCCTGTGGTACAACGCCTATCCTGCCCAGGTATTCATGGGCGATACAGGATCGCTGACCATCGGTGGCATCATCGGTGTATGTGCCCTGATTATCCACAAGGAGCTGATGCTGATCATCCTTTGTGGCATCTTCTTCATCGAGAGCCTCAGCGTCATTATCCAGACCCAATGGTTCAAGATTCAGAAGCGTAAGGGCAAGCGTGTACGCGTGTTCCGAGCCACCCCGATTCACGACACGTTCCGTCGTCTCGACTCCCAGCTCGACTCGACGAGTACCTATATCCTGAAAGGCTGGCCCCATCGTCCCTTCCATGAGTCGAAGATTACCATCCGTTTCTGGATTGTAAGTATTATATTAGCAGCATTAACCATTATCACACTGAAAGTAAGATGAGTAGGATTGTTATTTTAGGAGCAGGAGAGAGCGGTGCAGGTGCTTCCGTTCTTGCCAAGAAAGAGGGCTTTGAGGTCTTCGTCAGCGACATGTCGAAGATTCACGATAAGTATAAGAAACTGATGGACGACCACCAGATAGAATGGGAGGAAGGCCAGCATACCGAAGAGAAGATTCTGAATGCCGACGAGGTCATCAAGAGTCCGGGTATCCCTGACACAGCCCCCATGATACAGAAAATCAAGGCCAAGGGCATCCATATCATCAGTGAGATAGAGTTTGCAGGTCGCTATACCGACTCCAAGATGATTTGCATCACGGGTTCAAATGGTAAAACCACAACAACCTCGCTCATCTATCATATCTTCAAGCAGGCTGGCTATGATGCTGGTCTGGCAGGCAACATCGGTAACTCGCTGGCCCTGCAGGTGGCTGAGGATCCACATGAGTACTACATCATCGAGTTGAGCTCATTCCAACTCGACAACATGTACGACTTCCGTGCCAACATTGCTATCTTGTTGAATATCACCCCCGACCATCTGGATCGCTATGATTTCAAGATGCAGAATTATGTCGACTCGAAGATGCGCATCATCCAGAACCAGACTCCACAGGATGCTTTCATCTATTGGAACGACGACCCTGTGATTAAAAAGGAACTGGAGAAATACAACATACAAGCCATCCAGTACCCATTCTCTGAACTGAAGGAGAAAGGCTCTATCGGTTATATCGAAGAAGGGCAGTATAAGATAGAGCAGCCCGAGCCTTTCAATATGGAACAGGAATCGCTAAGCCTGACGGGCAAGCACAATATCTATAATTCGCTGGCAGCAGGTATCGCCACCAACATTGCCGGCATCAAGAAAGAGGTTATTCGCAAGAGCCTCAGCGACTTCCCCGGTGTAGAACACCGTCTGGAGAAGGTTTGTACCGTTCGTGGCGTACAATATGTCAACGACTCAAAGGCCACCAACGTCGACGCCTGCTGGTATGCACTGGAGTCGATGAAGACCAAGACCATCCTCATCATCGGCGGTAAGGACAAGGGCAACGACTACGACCCCATCAAGCCGCTGGTACGTGAGAAATGTGCCGGACTGGTCTACCTGGGTGCTGACAACCAGAAGTTGCACGACAACTTCGACGCACTGGGCATTCCCGTTCGCGACACCCACTCTATGAAGGAGTGCATCGAGGCTTGTTATGAGATGGCAGAACCAGGCATGACGGTGTTGCTCTCACCCTGTTGCGCCTCTTTCGACCTCTTCAAGAACATGGAGGATCGTGGCGAGCAGTTTAAGGAACTTGCAAGAAATCTATAATGAGGTATGAATAAAAAGATAGGCAGAATCTTCAAGGGCGACAAGGTCATCTGGATGGTGTTCTTCTTCCTCTGTATGATCAGTATTGTGGAGGTCTTCTCAGCTTCCAGCGGACTGACGTATAAGAGCCAGAACTACATCGGTCCGATAGCCTACCATACCTTTACCATCGCCTTTGGTGCCTTGATTACCATCCTCACGCTCAATATCCCCTGCCGCTACTTCAAGTTGATGACACCGTTCCTCATACTCATTACAGGACTGATGCTCATCATTGTGGCTTTAGGAGGTGGCGAGAGCACCAATGATGCCTCACGTTGGATCCGGATAGGACCGATTACCATACAGCCCTCCGAGATTGCCAAGGGAACGATTGTGCTGGTCGTAGCTCAGATTCTCAGCGCTATGCAGAACGAGAAAGGTGCTGACAGGAATGCTTTCAAATGGATCATGTGGATTACTATCCCTGCCTGTGTATTGATAGGATTGGAGAATCTGTCGACCGCAGCGCTGCTCTTTGCCGTCGTCTTCCTCATGATGTTCATTGGTCTCGTACCTATGCGGCAGCTGGGTCGCCTGGCTGCTATCATCATTGTCTTGGGCGTGTTTGCCGTCTCTATGATTATGATTGTAGGTCACGACAAGTCACAGGAGGAACAAGAGGTGGCGAAGGTAGAACAGGTGGACCAGCCAAAGAAGAAGAAATCTAAGATTGAGAAGCTGCTCCACCGTGCCGACACTTGGAAAGCGCGAATCCTGAACTTTGGCAAGGACGACGTTTCGCCACAGGAATACGACCTCGACAAAGACGCACAGGTGGCACATGCTAATATCGCCATCGTCTCCAGTGGAGTGATTGGCAAGGGACCAGGCAAGAGCACCGAGCGCGACTTCTTGTCACAGGCCTTCTCCGACTTCATCTTTGCCATCGTCATTGAAGAGTTAGGCATCATGGGCGCTGCCGCGGTGGTGTTCCTATACATCATCCTGCTCTATCGCTGTGCACGTATCGCCAGCCGTTGCGAGAACAATTTCCCTGCTTTCCTGGCTATGGGTCTCGGACTGCTGCTGGTCATTCAGGCTACGTTCAACATGATGGTAGCCGTCGGACTGGCTCCAGTAACCGGTCAGCCGCTGCCGCTTATCTCCAAGGGTGGAACGTCGACCATCATCAATTGCGCCTATATCGGAGCCATTCTGAGTGTCAGCCGTTCGGCCAAAATGAAGAAAGAAGAAAATATCAACTCAAAAATGCGATTATAAGAAATTAAATTCGTAATTTTGCAAGGTTCTATAAGAGAAAGAAATATGAGTGAGTTAAGAGTGATCGTCAGCGGAGGTGGAACTGGAGGACATATCTTCCCTGCAGTGTCTATTGCTAATGCCATCAAGGCCCTGCGCCCTGATGCTAAAATCCTGTTCGTAGGAGCATTAGGTCGTATGGAGATGCAGCGCGTGCCTGCTGCTGGCTACGAAATAAAGGGACTCCCCATCCGAGGTTTCCTTCGTCCTCTATGGAGAATCGGTAATATCGGTGTTGGCATCGACTATCTGAAGAGCAAATGGATGGCTAAGAAGTTGTTGAAACAGTTCAAGCCTCAGGTGGCTGTGGGTGTTGGCGGCTATGCCAGCAGTGCAGCCCTCGGAGCTGCCAATAGTCTGGGCATTCCTACCCTACTTCAGGAGCAGAACAGCTTTGCCGGACTGGCTAACAAAACGCTGGCCAAGAAGGCTGCCAAGATCTGTGTCGCTTACGAAGGAATGGAGCGTTTCTTCCCTGCCGATAAGATTATGATGACGGGCAACCCCGTGCGCCAGCAATTACTGGACACCACCATCACACACGACGACGCTGTCAAATCGTTCGGACTCGACCCCTCGAAGAAGACGGTGCTCATCGTGGGAGGCAGCCTGGGAGCCCGCACGCTGAACGAGAGCGTGCTGCAATATCTCGACCAAATTCTCGCCAGCCCCGTCCAGTTTATCTGGCAGACTGGCAAGTACTATAGTGCTGAGATCAGCGAGCGCATGAAGGACAAGCACATCCCCAACCTGATAGTCACCGACTTCATCAGCGATATGGGCGCTGCCTACAAGGCTGCCGACATCGTGGTGAGCCGTGCTGGTGCAGGATCGATCAGCGAGTTCTGTCTGTTGGGCAAGCCCGTCATCCTCGTTCCGTCACCCAATGTGGCAGAAGACCATCAGACCAAGAACGCAATGGCTCTGGTCAACAAGAAAGCTGCCATTTACGTCAAGGATGTCGAGGCATCGAAGATTCTCATCCCCCTGGCCATCGACACCGTTCAGGACGCTGCCAAGCTGCAGAGTCTGCACGAAAACATTCTCAAGATGGCGCTGCCCGACTCGGCAGACATCATAGCCAAAGAAGTGATCAAGTTAGCAAAGCAATGAATATCAAGGATATTAAAGCAGTATATTTCGTAGGGGCTGGCGGCATCGGTATGAGCGCCATTGCCCGCTACTTCCTCAAGAAAGGTCTTGTCGTAGCCGGTTATGACAAGACGCCAAGTACGCTCACCCGACAGCTGGAAAAGGAGGGCATGCTCATCCATTACGAAGAGCGTGTCGACCTGATTCCTCAGGCTTGTCAGCAGAAGGACTCGTGTCTGGTCATCTACACACCCGCCATTCCCGAGGAACATCAGGAGATGCAGTTCTTCCGCAAGAACGGTTTTGAGATACAGAAGCGCGCTCAGGTATTAGGCACGCTGACCCACGAGCACAAGGGACTCTGCGTGGCAGGTACACATGGCAAGACAACCACCAGCACCATGTGTGCACACATCATGCATCAGAGCCACATCGACTGCAATGCCTTCCTGGGGGGTATCTCCAAGAACTATGGCACCAACTATATCCTCAGC
>Ga0247609_10004001_pt1 | contig 14781 bp, 11 predicted proteins | sample 172DNAGHGlowgp2_FD_193487 | JGI IMG/M metagenome (GOLD analysis project Ga0247609, IMG submission 193487) | Sheep rumen microbial communities from Palmerston North, Manawatu-Wanganui, New Zealand - 1728 DNA GHGlow gp2 | ecosystem: Host-associated > Mammals > Digestive system > Stomach > Rumen ...
TACCATATTATTCATATCACCTAAACTCCGTTGTTCTAATTGGTTTAAATCTATAAAAGGAACTGCATCAGGTTCTAAAGCATTACCTATTTCAGCAGGATCTAGTTCTACACTTTTACCTAAGAAGTTTTGATAATATTCAACTGCTTCTTTTGGATCCATTTCTCTTAAGATAAGATCTCTACTTACTATATAATATTTATTCAGCTTTCTAGAGTATAAACCAAATGTATCTGAATCAATATAAAAAGATTCTGACATTATAAACCTATCTTTAGGATTAAGCAATTCTGGGTTAGAACTTTTAAGTTGTTCTATAGTATAATATAATCTCTTATAAGTAGCTATTCTTTGTATATCATATTGATCCATCCTTTCTATAAACTTCATACTATTACTGTCTACATATTTCATAATATAAGCAATAGTATCCCCAGTTATGGGGATACTAGCAATTTGATAAAATATTTCCCCAAATATACTTTGATCTACTTGTTTATTTTGACCCATATATATAGGAGCTATTAAATTTATATTAGTAGACGTTAGATTACGCACTTCATTCTTTACTATCTTATATTGATCTGTAATAAATCCTCTAATTCCTCTATTCTTATATATATTCATAATCTGTTGTACTTTCTTAAAAAATACATTATAAAACTCCGTAACCAATTCCTTTTCATTTAGTAGTACTATGGGTTTATTAGATCTACTATAAACTCTAGAAGTAGCTTCAATTTCTGATTGTTTAATAGCAGACAGTAATATATCAGGATCAACTAAAACAGATATAAATAAAGGTCTAGCATTTTCTATTTTAATATACTTAGACCACATTTCAAAATTTGGAATATGATATTCAAAATATTCACTATCGATATTCGGATTAAGATTATATAATCGTCTCCATATAATATCAGCTTTATCCCAAGATTCTACTTTAGAACTAAGAACAGCAGTTCTCATTAATTTAACTCTGTTTTGCTGATAAAACTGTATATCTTTTTGAGTAGGAAGTTTAAAACTTTTTCTTGGGTCTAAAATATGACCGCGTTCTATACCACTTTTAATCCAATTTCTTATACATAGAAGCAGCGTAAATAAATCACAATCTTTAAAAATCATCAAAGGATTTCGTGTTATAGGATAATCTAATACCTCTGTTTTTTCTACTAATTCTATATCTATATTATTTTCTAACCATAAGAAATCTTTAGGACACTTATCATACCCTAAATTATTAAATAGACAACTTAAATATTGAAAAGCTGTTAATGGTTCAGAACCTAAAGTGATAGATCCAGGCTCTTTAAACAATAACTCTTCATAAGACGTAACATATCTTTCAATACCGCCTATTTTTATTTTATATTCTTCTACCATAAATATCACCTCCATATATATAATATATCAATCACTTTAATTTTCCTGAGGGATGAACCCTCAGGAAAGTGTAAAAATTGTACTAGATTATTTCTTGTTTTCTGAAAGTGCTTTGATAAGTGTTCCCTTAACCAATCCGTTTTCAAGGGCATCATTATATTCTATTGTAAGGGCTGCAAGAAGTTCAATAGTATTGTTAAGTTGATAAGGATCTTTTTGATATTCATCTTTCATAGTCTTTACTAGGGCATTCCATTCATCCGGTTTATCTTGTTTAAATTGGACCATTTGTTCTTTAAATTTACCAATAAACGTATTAACTTTGGTCATAATATCACATGCTGAAATACTCATACTCAGGCTTAATGCAGTAGGATCTACATCTTCTGAAAAAGATCTTGTGATATGTTTCCGTTCAGGTTCATCTTCCTCAGATTCAGACTCAGATTCTTTTTCATTAAAAATTTGAATCTCAGACTCATCATTATCCAAAAAGTCATCTTCTTCATCATCAGGAGCAATAATAATACTTTCATTGCTGTTTTGTTCATCTAACATTTAAAACATCCTTTCATCATAAATATATCAGGTTGGTATGAGTCACATCGTTATTCTCTAATTTCGATATACCAATTTGTTCTAAAGGAAAGTTTCTTAAATTATCGTGTATAATCTCCATATAATTAATAAAAGGAACTACCCAGTTTGGTATTTCTGAATTCATTGGAATAGCAATGGCATCTACTTTACCTTTAAATTTCTCATCTTCTAAGACTTTTAATAATCTAGCATAATGTTGTGGATATAATTCAGATATCTTATCTGCATTTTTAGTATTAATAACAGTCTTAATGATTAAAATAGTGTTGCGTTCGTCAAGATTTATAGCTGGTTCAGTGCCTGGTTCACGTATCGCATTGTAAGCTACACTAGCCTTGATGCCTTGTATTCTAAAAGGCATTTCATAATTACTAAGACTTTTTATTCGTGCAGGCTTGTGATAAGATTTCTCTTTAGATTTAATAGAGTTATATATAATCTGTTCAATAGTAGCAAACTTCTTAATTAGTTCTACTTGATCTACAAAGTCTCTTCTTAATATATCGAATTCTAATAATTCTGATAACTGTTTGGCAGTTGACTCTGCCATACCGACTTTAGCTATGGGCATTCCTTTAATATCAAATTGTTTATCTTCAGGAATTAAATTACCTTCTTGTACGACTTGTACACTAGCGTAGTTTTTACGTCCTTTGAGTAATAAACTTTTAAACAAGAATTCGTTTTTCATTATAAGCAAACATTCTCTATTAGGCGCCATGGTATTATATTGTTCAGCGAATAATTCCATATAATCCATTATAAGCTTTCCTACTACATAACTTATTATATTAATAATACTATATCTTAATCCATCTTCTTCTATAACTACAGCAGGATACTCTAATCTTTTCTTATCTACTAGTTCTTTATTATAAAAATCATATTCAACAGGGAGTTCTGTTCTTCTATATTCCATTACTATTTTTTCTGCAGCTTCTTTTCTTTCTGCTATAGTATACTTAATTCTCATAGGAATACCTATTGTTTCTGCTAAAACATATCTATACCATTCATCCAGGCTAACTATACAAGAATCTGTATCAGTTATTAAGACTACGTCTCTAATCATCGTATAAACTCTTTCGAGTTTATCTATCCATAAATGTCTATAATACACATATTGAAACATTAAATCTTCTAACATCTTTAAATCATCTTTAATTTCGTCAGGAGGATTTAAAGGATTTAAGAACGGTTTATCTAGATCTACAAGTATCTTCAATATAAGATTTTTTACTCTACTATTATTGCAAAACTCATATATGTTATTGCAATAATATACAGCATTGATCTGTTTTTGAGATAAGTTATTAATAACACTCCAGATTATATCTATGGCTCTGTCGGAGGGTACCCAAGAATTATATCCACAATTTTTCATTATTTTTAGAAAGCATTCTTCAATGCTTATATTTCTGTCCAGGACATCATAATCATTAAATTTCTGAGGTTGTTCTAGATCAAGACAGATATTCTCTATAAAAGTTAATGTTTCGGTTAAAGAGCCAAATTTAACATTGTTAGCTAGGAATCCTTCAAACATTGTGATTGAAGCTGATATGCATCCTCTGCCTTGGCCAGTAACGGCTGTACATAAATACAAATTATAATATACTGAAGAGAAGTTTCCAGCACACCCATATAAGGCATTACAAGCTACTTTATAGTTTTGCTGCAATAGATTATACTTTTGATATAATTCAGAACCTTTGGGGTGTTTCTTCATTTCTGTTTTAGCTTCATCTCTTTTATCTAGAAGATACTGTATGAAATTATAGAAGGGATTCTTTACTGCACCATGTCTACTAAATAAGACTCCTTGAGTAGTCATAATAGCACCTTTTTGTAATAACTCATTAGCTAGTTTGAGCACATCCATATGTGCTGTTTGCTCAGTATGGCTATTATGAACTTGTAAAGGTACATTCTTATATCTTTTATTTATACTATATCTAATACCTTCTATAATTTCAAAAGGTTTCAACTTATAATGTGTAGCTTTGTCTACTATTCCATACAATATATTTATATATCTATCTACTACTTCTCCTTCAGGCACATTACCATTAAACTTTTTATTACTCTTATCATTCATCACTTCATTTATATCAGGTTGAAATTCCATAAAAAATATACCCCCTTTCTTTCATTAATCTTTGGTCAATACTTTACCATTTTCTTACAATCTCTCTAATGGTATTCTTAAGTATCCAAGGCAATGTCTTAAATCCTCTAGGAAAATCTCTGTAAATCTTATTAACAACTAATGTATTTTGTTGATCAACAGTTAATCCTTCATTTCTCAATTTCCAACATGGATCAATTAAATGACCTGAAATCATATCTAATGCTTCTTGGGCTTTTGTTTCAGCAATTTTCATTTATTCCATCTCCTTATTATAAAATAAATATTGAAATACCTCTAAATTTCCTGCTAAAAACCCTTCACCATAAGCTTTAAAACAATCATATATCGTCTTTAGAATTATAGGTGAATGTAAAATTTCACATGAGTTTATATTACCATTAATAGTAGGAAATCTAATAGTTGGCTCTTTCATTTGCTCTTTAAGAATCATTTCTAATTCCATATATAACTGAATACTCTTCGAATAAGCTTCATGTGGATCCAAAAATTCTTGATACCACAATATATCTTTTCCTTCTATCTCACTTTTTTCCATAAGATTATTAATATTAAAAATTAAAACTTCAGTACCATATCTAACAATTCCAAAATGACCTTCAGGTTTAGGCCATAACACAAATCCTATATCAAGATACTCATTAGCTTTGTGCTTATGATGGTCACAATAATAACTTAAACCCTTACTGATATCATATTTCTGTTCCATTTTACTAACCTCCTTTTCAATTATATAGTATGTGATCAAGTTTATTTTTGCCTTTCTGAGACATTTATATAAGCTTGCTCGAGCAAAAATATCCTATATAGGAGGAATTAATATGTATTTTAAAGATCTTACTCAAGATTCATTGAATGAAGCAGCTGCTCAGTATATTGACCCTGTTACTGGTGAAAGATTAACATACCAAAATGAAAATGCAGAAGCATATGATGGTGATGATGGTATTGTTGATCATGAAGCCCTTACAGAAACATACTTGGTCGATTTGATTAGTCAAATGAGTGACGAACAAAGAAAAGTTTATTATGAATCTGATGAATTCCAGAATCTTCTTGAAGCTGGTGTAGCTGGCCGCCGTTCTATTGTCAGGATGAATAAGCAAGATGATTTGACACGTCGTATCAATCTTGCTGCTATTCAAATGGCAAAAGAAAAAGGGGATCCGGATTGGGAATTTCTTAGGAAAAACCGTATCAATGAAAGACGTTTATTGGATAAGATTTATAGTAAATATGCGAATAGAGTTCGTAGAGATGCAATTCAATCTCAAAAGAATCTTATTAAACTTAGTCCACGAGCTTTTTCTATGGTACATGATGTTCGTTAAACCATATCTTAAGTATATACTATAAAAATAATAAGACCTCTACTATATAGTAGAGGTCTAAATTTTTATTAAAGAGGTTAGATATATGGAAGATACATTATATAATTCTATTATTGTACAAGTTGCTCCTCCTGAAATAAGAAAAATATACCCATTTTATCAAAATGCATATGAATATTATTTTAAGAATTTTCAAAGTTATTTAAACCCGATAGATCTTCATAATTTTATTTCGTATATTGATCCTTTTGAAATATTTTCATATTTATACTTAGATAATCAATATTGTATTAGCAATTTTGGAAGAATTTATAGTTTAAAAAGTAATATGTTGTTAGCACAGCATATTACAACAGATGGATATTATCAATTAAGTCTTCATATTAATTCTAAAAGGCATTCCTATAAAGTTCATAGATTATTAATGATGACATTTGCTTATAGACCTGATTATCAGTATTTAGAAATAAATCATTTAAACGGTAATAAATTACAAAACGTTTTTTATCCTGGGCATCCATTGCATAATCTGGTTTGGTGTACACATAAAGAAAACATTCATCATGCATGTATCACAGGATTAAGAAACGATGTTGGTGAAGAAAATCCTAGTGCGACTTATACAAATGAAGAAATTCATAAAATCTGCCAGTTAATGCAAAATCCTACATTAACATATAAAGATATAGCCAATTTATTAGGATATGAAGCTACAAAACAATTTAATCACTTTATTTCTCATATTAGAACAGGCCAAATTTGGTCATCTATTTCTACATTATATAACATTCCTTTATTAAAAGCTCCAAACTTTACTAAGGATACAGTTGAAAAAATAAAAAACTTATATTCGCAAAATTTTTCAATTGAGGAGATTATAAATTACTTATCTTTGGAAAATACCCCTCTTATAATTAGAAGAATTAAAACTATTTTATCTGGACAAACATACAAAAACTAATACTCCTACCCTTTATGGGTAGGAGTTTACATTGTTATTAACACTTATGTACAAAGATAATTTTTTCTTTTTAGGAGGAGGATGACTATGCTTGAAAACTTGCAAAACTATTATGTGTATGCTAATCTTGTTAGAACTGGTCATATTATAATTCAATCTAATCAAATTACTAATCAAACATGGCAGAGTCATTACGAGGGGATTTTTAATATTCTACTTGATGGTATTGAAACTAATTTTGTACAGAATCTATTTATTACAGTAGATTTTGGTAATAATGAAACAGTAGATCTTGTTATAAATGATTATTATATTAATCTCTTATTTTGGTACCCTATAATAGTATTAGGAGATAAACAATTAGGCCCTCAGCATATATTCTTCAAAGAGAAGTTTACTAGGAAGTATATTAAAGAGTATTTAGATAAATTCTTTGTAATACCTAGAAAACAAACTATCGATAATAAGATTCTTAATAATGTTTTAGCAGATACTTTATATCATTTTATGGATATAGATAGATTTGCCATGTATATTGCTAATACATTAAATTTAGAAGATTCTATAGAATTAATGGATGTTTCTCCAGAATATTATAAATTATTACATGCCGATTTGTCTAATGAACCTTTAGACAATATAAAGAATAAAGGTATGGAATTAGTAGCTCAAGCTCAAGAGATCATTATGAATGCAGAAGCTTTAATGGGCCACGAACATTGTTTAAGAAATCCATTTTGTAGTGGAGAAGGAATATCTGCTAAACAATATAAAGATAATTCTATTAATATTGGGACTAAGCCTGATGGACAAGGATCAATATATCATGAAAGAATCAATCAATCATATATTACAGGTGGATTGAATCAACTAATGTATCAATTTATAGATTCTGCGTCAGCTAGAGTAGCCCAAATTATATCTAAACAGAATGTTGGAGATAGTGGTGGATTTGCTAGAATACTAGGATTGAATAATGTAAATACATTCTTAAATTCTGATCCCCATTATGATTGTGGTACGAATAATTATATAGAACAATATATTCCTAATAAAGATGTGTTGAAGATGTTATATAATAGATACTATAGAACTTCATATCATAGTCCTCTATATAAGATATCTGATAATGATACTCATTTAATAGGTCAAACAATCTTATTAAGATCTCCTATACATTGTGCATCCTTTGCAAGAGGAAATGGTGTTTGCTATCATTGCTATGGTGATTTAGCATATACTAATCATGATATAAGTATAGGGCGTATTGCAGCAGAAATTATCACATCCCAATATACACAAAATAGATTATCAGCAAAACATCTATTAGAAGCTAAAGTAAAGATGATGCATTGGAATCCAGAATTCTTTGATTATTTTAAAATAGATATAAATAGTGTTAGATTAAGAACAGATTTAGACTTTGAACTATTATCAGAGTGGAAGTTTATATTAGATTTAAATGATATACAATTAGAGAATGAAGATGACTTTTATAGACATGATTTTTATATGGATGGCATGAATGCGACAGTAGATGATGCACCATTTTATAATGAATATATTACCTCTTTTACTTTAGTAAGTTCTACAGGAGAGAATATTACTATAGCAGCAGAAATAGATAATGATACGGATGAAGAAGATAACTCTTTAGCAAAAATGTATATTACAGATTTTCTTAGTTCTTCAGTAAGAGACTATATATCTATAGATGATGATACTGATATTATTGAAATTCCTTTGTCTGTATTACAGGGCAAAGATATATTCTTATTGAAGATGGAGAATAATGATTTAGGCAAAAACTTAGATATGTTTGATGATTATATTAATAAAAAGGCTGTGACTAAGAAGTTTACTACAAGTGAGTTATTGAGTAAGCTCCAACTTAATGTTTTAAAGGGTAATATTCATTGCTCTTCTATTCATCTTGAAGTTTTATTAGCCAATCAAGTTTCTAGTATAGAAAGTAGATTAATTAAACCTGATTGGAGAAAATTTAATGAACCTTATGAAATGTTGACGCTAAATGAAGCCTTAAAGGATCACCCATCTCCAATTATAAGTCTTACCTATAAGAATTTAGCAGATGCTCTTAAGTATCCATTATCATTTAAAAAGTTTGGTACCAGTATATTTGATTTATTCTTTATTAGAAAACCTAAAAAGTTTATACATGTAGATCATGAAATACTTGATATACCTAACAAGCGCGCTATGGAACCTGGCGAAATGCCAGTAGTATTTACTCATGATCATAGTGGACAAAGACCTATAGATATTAAGAAATATATAGAGCCATTTAGTCATAAACCTAAAACAAATTTAGACGATTAAAAAGAAAAGAGAAGGGAAGATCTTCCCTTCTCTTGTAATTGAGGTGAAAATATGTATACAGTAGAAGTTAGAAGTACTTGTATAGTTTTACACAACTATGAACCAGGTGATAACCAAAGATTAGAAAAGACTTTATCTATATGGGAGAAATCTAAACATAGATACTTACCAGTAGCAAGGTATTATGATGCCAAGAATAAGGATCTATATGTTTGTAGAGGATTAGAAATGTGGATAGTAGTACCATCTTTTGCTAGAAATACAATTGCTCATACTGCATATGATATATATGATAATATAGGTCAAGTATTACTTAAAACACAGCCTAGAGACGAAAGACAATATGAAGCTATTAAGTTCTGTTTAGGAATAGACCAATACCTTAATAATCGCAATTTACCTCAATTAAGTTTAAACTTATCTACAGGTGCAGGCAAATCTTTTGTAGCTATATTCTGTTTTGCATTTTATGCAGTAAGAACTATGGTAATCACATCCTCAGTTAGTTGGTTAGAACAATGGAAAGAAAAGATATTAGAATATACTAATCTAAGAGCCGAAGAGATCTATATAATCTCAGGAGCTCCAAGCATTGATAAGCTTTTTAATGGGAGATATGATAGAAGAAAGATTAAGTTTTATTTATCTACTCATTCCACATTATATTCATACGGTAAGACACATGGATGGTTAAAATTGCGCAAGTTATTTCAAGATCTAAGAATAGGAATCAAGATATATGATGAAGCTCATTTATACTTTGATAATATATGTAGAATTGACTTCTTTTCTAATGTGTGGAAAACATACTACCTAACTGCTACTCCCTTAAAATCTGATTTCTATCAGAATATCATCTATCAGAAATGTTTTGCTACTGTACCTAAGATAAGTTTATTTGATGAAGTTAATGATCCTCATACGAGTTATTTAGCTGTGTTCTTTAATAGTCACCCATCTGCTTTTGCATTAGATAAGTGTAATAATTCAACACAATATGGATTCTCTATAATAGAATATATAAATTACTTTGAAAAGACAGAGATCTACTTTAAGTTATTACAACTAATATTAATACATTGTTTATCAGGGATTAAACCAGATGAAAAGATCTTAATATACATAGGGAAAAATACTGCTATTCTTAATACATATTATTGGATAAGATATCATTACTATAACGTATCAGTAGGTATATATACTAGCTTAACTAAAGAAGATAAAAAAGCTCAATTAGAAAATACTATTATATTAACTACTACTAAATCGGCTAGTGCATTATTAGACATACCAAAACTTAAAAAAGTGGTAATTTTCTGTGAGCCGTTTAACTCTCCTGTATTAGCTCAACAAATACTAGGTAGAACTAGAGATAAAGACACTGAAATGATTGAATTAGTAGATTGTGGATTTCAAAGAATAAAAGAATGGTATATTAATAAGAAGAATAAGGTATATACTAAATATGCTACAGAAGTAAATGAGATAGCTTATACAGAAGCAGAGATTAATAATCTAATAATAAGAGTAGAAAGACAACAACGATCTAAAATAGAGGCTAATAGACCATTACTAAAACAAGTAGTAGATATAGAGGAAAGATAAAATCGAAAATAGCTATATACTATAAGAATGAATATAATATTAGGAGGGATGTATATGATTGTAAATATATAACTAAGTAATTATAATTTGCCCCCCCCCCACTAGTGGGGGGGCAAAATAAAAAGGAGGATTTAATATGAACGATGTTCCTAACAGACTTTTATTTAATGACCCTAATTACATAGTACCAAATTATAGTCAAATTATTGTAGATAATATGAAAACTTTAAATATTTTAGATTTAATGAATGTAAAGTGTTGGTGTAAATTATTAAATAATACTATAGTTGCATATGTTTCAACTCTTGATATAGCTCGTGGAGCAGGGTTAATTAAAACAGAAGTTGATTATCGCAGAGTACTTGCCAGCCCACTAGAGGGCGGGCAACAATATTTAGAATATAATAGAATTCGTTGGGATAGATTAGAACAGTATTATTTTGAAGTAGTAGAAGAAATGAGATTAAATAATGATCCAATGATTAGATTTTTAATGCCATTTAATAGAGAATGGTTATTATTAGAAGCTGCTTTAGGTATAGTGAATAAATGCAATAGTACAACAGCTAAGAAGTTTAGAAATCAAGCTATGAGATATATTGCCGATTATGTAAAAAATATAAACTATAAGTTTCAATCTGATATAATATACTGCCAACAACAGCAGATTAAAGAATATCAATCCAAATTAGAGAGTGCCGAAACTGAACGGGCTTTGTTATTAAGTATAATTCATGAATTAGACCCAGATTAATAATTATATTTTGCCCCCCAACTAGTTGGGGGGCAAAATAAAAAGAAGGAGTTATTATGGATGATATTTCTAATGACATGTGCACAACTAATTGTGCACAGCTTAATACAACATATTATCAGAATTAAATATTTATCCATAACCTAGCAATACCACCCCAGATATCTGGGGTGGTATTTTTGCTTAGTAAACTTTTTTTCAGTTATATACTATAATAATGATAGTAGATAATATATCTATTAAGTTGATAAATGTTATTTTCTGTTATTACGAAAGGAGATATCTATCATGTCGACAAATCAAAATGTTAACCAAAATCAAAACAACCAGAATCAAGCTGTTCCTCAACAACCTCCGCAGCAAATGGTTCCTCCTCAAGGTCCGATGCAATATCCTCCTTATCCGTATCCCCAACAATATCAACCGCAAGAAGAAAAAGAAGGGATTGGATTTTGGACTGCTTTAGGAATATTTGGATTAGGATTCTTGGTTGGACAAATTATGGCTGATCCTATGCCGGAACCTCCGCAACAAAGTATGAAAATGCCTTGGCAAAAATAAGATTATAACAATATAATCTTCATTCTTGAGTGATTATCTAATCACTCTTTTTTTTATTAATAAGCTCCGCCTCCGCCAGCAGGTGCTCCCCCGCCAGCTCCGCCAGTCATAACTTGTTGTGCTATTTGTTGTCTCATAGCAATACGTTCTGCATTACTAGCTAAATTAATCATAGCATCATCATAAATCTTATTAATCTCTTCCATTGGTAAGAATGTCTTAAAGTAGTATTCCATTAAACCGCTAGTTAATTCAGATTTTAATGCTTCATTCTGATTATCACTACCTATTTTCATAAGGACTATATTTTGTATTAAATCATTAGCTGCTGTTATTAATTGACTAGTATTGGTAAAGTTCAACATAGCAGGAGGAGGTAAAGTAACTTCTAATTCATCTTCTATACCATATTCATTTTGATATATTTTTGTAAATATTTCTGATAAGAAGTCTTGATATTTTACTTGTCTATCATGAATCTTAATTAAAAATCTAGAATTAGTCATAGTAATATGAGTTGCAGTTTGTTCTTGTAATCTTGTATTTACCATCTCTAAACTAACTCCAGTAAGATTAATTGCCATTTCTTCTAGCATATTCATAAACTCTGTTTTAATTTCTATATTTTGTCCAGGGAGTACTTCGAAGTTTACAGGAGACTCACCATTGACATTTTGAGGTATAACAAGGTCGTTAAACCTACCTGTAACATTCAATATATTATTCATATTTTCTATCTGTCTTAGATTAAAGTTTGATTGTTTTATCTGATTAATAACAGATAGCAATACTGCTTGTATATTAGTATCTACAGTTTGTCTTACTTGATATATTCTTTTATCATATCCTCGAGTAAGTAGAGCAAGAGTATTAGAAATGTATAAACAACTCAACAATTTAGCTGGGAATAAAGATTTATATAAATCAGATTTCCCTCTCCATGTTTTTTTATTTATATCAAAGTATACATGAACTACATCATTAGGAGGTAGAAAACTTACCCTAATTTTCGATACTTTGCCATCACCATGATCAGCATTATACTTAAGAATAGTATAGATTTCTTTAACAAGATCTTGGTTAGAATTAATAAATTTAGAGTCAATTTTTCTAGATATTTGTCGTGCAACTTTCATTAATACCTGATCATCCATCGGAGGTCTATCCATATTTTCTCTTTCTCTTGCAGATCGTCTAGGTTTTAAACCGCCTAGTGTAGAAGTAAATGTAGTTTGATTAGTATCCATATCTCTATTACATTCTATAAAATAGTAACCTAATATAGTTTCGTCTATTCTTAATGTCTTAACCATAGTATGATCTAATAACCTTACTATACAACCAGGAACATTTATATTCTCTTCTTTATCTTCTTTTTTAGATTTTTGTCTATCAGTAAATCCGTCCATATCCAACTTAGTAGGAGACTTTAATTTGCCCCCTTGTTTAGAGAATTTCTTAAACTCAGATTTCATATTCTTAAGATATGAATTATTACTTAAAAGTGTATCAGTATTAGCTCCTAATTTTCTAGCTTCATTAAGAGTTACTACATCATTATCATCAAATAAATCAGATGTTTCTTTGAGTATTCTTCGAGTATTCTGAGCTTCATATATAATACCAGGAATAACTCCCGTATTATTAATCTCTATCTCTATATTATCCCATTCTTCTGAATCAACATTAACTTCTTCTGTATCACTAAATATAACTTCCTCATTTAATCCTTCTTCATCTTCTGTATAAGATACAATAAAGGACTCATTCATACTAGAAACAGCATCATTAAACATCTCTTCAGTAATAACTGTATCTTCAGCTAGTAGTTGAGTATTATTATTCTTTTTCATAAGTCTTTTAAGAGCTTTATTATAAGCTACTATATATACAAACTGTTCTCCATACTTGGCTGTTTTCTTATATATCTCATCAGTTAAATCCCGCAATTTATATTTCTTTTTAAAAGATTCTATATCACTTTTAGATGCATATTGAGTTTTAAGATTTTCAGTATCATTTTTTCCAGTTTCATTAGTTATAGGAGTAATAGTAATAGCATCTTGATTAAAATGATCAGCACATAAAACATGATCTGCTTTAATATCTAAAGCTTCTTCTAATTTAGGGACATACTTACATACTACATCTATTTCTCTATCCATATCTCTTTGTATAGCATTTTGGCTATACATATCCATTAGATCAGCTAACATAGATTCATCTTGTAGAGCATGTTTAAATTCCATAATAGTATCATCATCATTAAATGCTAAAGTTCTAGCATATAGATCTGAAATACTATGCCCATTATTTCGCATCTTTGTACGATCCATTAATGCGTTTAGATCCTTATCAGCCATTCTACGCAAAGCTTCTATATACTTAGCATCTTTATTATTAGAAAAATATGTTTGTTGATATGCTTTATCAAAATTATCTTGCACACTAGTTGCTAATTTCTTATTAAGAGTAGGATTTAAAAATGAAAGATCTACTTTATCCTTTTTTGCCACATTTCTCACCTCTTTCAATTTATTTATGTGTTTATCAAAACAATATTCCCATCCCATTGTGGGATGGGAATACTTTATATATTATAATTAATTGTTCAGTTCATAATCTGATGTAAATGTAGAAGATGAGATACTAGAATTGCTACTTGATAACCAGTAGTATATAGGACGTAACAGGATTAGGAGCTAGAGTATTTGCCAAAAATGCTATTCAATTCAGCAGACATACAACTTTCTCCTCACTTAGGAATTATTTAGTTGATTAAACCAGAGGTTCCCTCTTTAGCAGTAACTTTACCATTAAGCCAAATATTGCTCTTGGCAAGGCTATTTTTCTGCTCAACACCATCTATATAGGCATCATCAGAAGCATATGATGTAGAACCACTTATTCCTTCAGCTTCCGGATTAATAGTATCAAGAATTTTATAGCCGAAGTCCATCTCATCAAAGCAGGTATATTTATTGATATAATTTAAGAAATCTTGAGCTTTCTTATTGACAGCTCTGCCAGGAAGAGGAATTCCATTAAACTGTACTGCCATTTCAGAGAATTGAATCTCTCCTCTAGTAACATT
>Ga0247609_10004003_pt1 | contig 14775 bp, 17 predicted proteins | sample 172DNAGHGlowgp2_FD_193487 | JGI IMG/M metagenome (GOLD analysis project Ga0247609, IMG submission 193487) | Sheep rumen microbial communities from Palmerston North, Manawatu-Wanganui, New Zealand - 1728 DNA GHGlow gp2 | ecosystem: Host-associated > Mammals > Digestive system > Stomach > Rumen ...
AGGAGGAATTTAGGTTCCTCCTTTTTTATTTAATTTGCCATATCATCACCTTTTGATTCATCTTCTTTTACAAATAATTCATAAATGACTTCTAAGAAATCTGGTGCATTAATCTTTTGTCCATTGATTTCAACATCATTTGATGAATTAGTTTCAAGAATCTCTTCATATTCTGATTTTGAAAGTTCAAAATCTTTAAGATCAACTTCATCCATTGCTCTACGAGAAATATATTCATTAGTCTCGGCATTATACTTATTGATTAATGCATTATATTCCTTATTTTCTTCTTCTGTACGATTTTCTGTTGCTTGTAGTACATTAAATCTATCTTCTAAGATTCCTTTTGTAAATTCTTGTACATCATCATCAAAAGCTTTATGAACCTTACCATATTCAATTCTTGCTGTCATTATTTTGATTTTCAAATCTTTAGACAATCCAGAATCACCATCCTTGAATATGATTTTTGAAATAAAGTTATGACGAATAATTGCATCATTTGTTGTTAATTTCATTTTATTATATCTAGATATTTTTTAAATTATATCAACATCATCTTGACTTTGATCAGGTGTCTTCTCTGATGTTGCTTGTTCTTGTTTTTGTTCATCCTCAATATGGAATGTCATTTCCTTATAAGTTTTTGGATAGATGAATGAAAGCATATATGTATTAAGTCTACTCATTTCATTAAATCCTTCATCATTGGAAGAATGGTTATGTAGCATTGCCTCAAGATCAACCATAGATCTTCCATACATTGCCTTCAATACATTCATATCATCTTTAAATAATGGGAACAATTCACTAATAGCTGTTATTGTACCTAATCTAGTCTCAACCATATTATTACGAATAATACTTCCAGTTGCTGCTCTATAATTGATTTCAGTGGTAGGCATAACAACTATTTTCTTTGCATTAAATATCCAACGTGGAATTGTCCTTACATCTTCATATGTCCTAACTGTTGAATATGGGAAACTATCAACAATTTCTCTTGTATAGATTTTGCTCCATACATTAAACTTAATCAAATTATCTTTGAATAATGCTATCTCTGCCATTGGTGGATTATTTTCAATGACAACCTTTTGCATTGCAGTATTATTTACTTGTTGTCCATTAGGTTGATTGAACAATATTCCATATTCTACAATATCAGCTTGATTTTCAACTATATCATGATATGCACGATTTACAAAATCCTTATGCATATAATAGTCATCAGCATCAAGGAACATCAAATATTTTCCAGTTGCATGATCTATTCCAAACTTACGAGCACCTCCACATCCTAAATTCTCATCTGGTTCAATAATCCTAAAATCAATATCTTTATTGCCAAACTTATTTATGAATGTTTCAACCATTTCTCTTGATTTGTCTTCAGACTTATCATCAACTAGTATATATTCAACTTCAATATCTTCAATTTTTTGTTGATTAATACTATTTACTGCATCCAATATGAATTTTTGTGCATTATAGAATGTTGTGATTATACTTATCTTATCCATATTCATAAATCTTATTTATTTAATATTAATATAGTATTATCACTTAAACGTTCTAATACATAAAATTTCTTGATGTTCTTTGTCTTTTTAGAATCATAAGGTATTGCAGTTCCCCATAAGTCTTTAATCTTACCTTGATATACTGTACAATATTCTCCTGGCTTGCATTTTCCATTATCCATAATAATAGTCTTACCTAATAGATTGACTCTAACCCATTCTGCTCTATTGCTACGTTTGACATATTTCTTATCCTTATCAATATATTTGTTTTCAATCTTAATATAATGTTCCCATGGATAAGTCCTAATGTAGTTCATTTCAATCATTTGGTCATATTGTTTAGTACCAACAGCCAAACGTTCCTTTTGAAGATATAAGTCACCAAATTCATTACAAAGATAAGAATACTTCCATTCATCAGGATCATCACTAGTTGTTTCTGCACAAACTGTTGAAACACCTAATATGTCATCATCATTATGGGCAAATGTTATCTTTTTAGGATCATTTTGATCAAATGTAACAAATCTTCCTAACCGATTTTTATGTTCTGGAACTTCTGCCCATTCATACATTTCAGTATATCCAAATCCTTGAATATTATCTTCTCTCATTAATTGTTACATAAATAATTTTCTGAAATCTTTATAATAGTCATCATAATAATCATTATTAATCCTATTATATTGGTTTTTGTCTTTGTTTTGTGCTTTTATTTCTTGTGTTGTCTTAACAAATTGAACAGGAATTCTATGGATATAATAACTACTCATCATCATTACTATTGTATCCTTATCTACATCCTCATCAAATGTCATTGAAAAAATTGGGTTAGTTAATGCATTTGTCTTTGCTATCTCTATTCCTTCTTCTAATGAGACAATAGAATCACAAGGATGTTGTTTTGCCAATCCAATTGTTACAACATATTTAAATTGTTTATTACCTGGGATAGGAACTTTATACTTCATTGCATATAGAGTGACAGCACATTCCACTCCATATTTCTCATAAAGTCTCCCGTTAATTCTCTCTTGTTTGATAGATTTTCTATCTTTATTGACTGTTGAAAAATAATATTCATCAATCAATTCTTTTCTAAGTAAATCTAACATTATTGAATCTTATATAATTATAAATTTTGTTTAATAAATTTATAAATAAATATAGAAAAAATATTGGATATATTTCAAAAATATATCCAACTTATGATTAAAAATAATAAAATAGTTTTTAACTATTCTGTACTACTTCTGGAACAATCTTATTATCGATAATGTCTTGTCTTGATGATAATATTGATTTTTCTTCAACATTAAAGTGTTTTGGTTCAACTCCATTATGTTGTATTTCATATCTAAATCCAGCCCATTTATCCCATGATGGAATTTCTGTAATAGTTCCTTCATAGTATGTACCAAATTCACCTAATGCCCATACTTTATCACCAATTGAATAAGTAGATGTAATTGTCATATTTGATTTTTATTATATTTTTATTATTTCTTCAATAAATTAAGAATATCAATACCATAAGTAACATTTATTCCTATTGTTGGTGCAAATTGTTTTTCTTTAAAGTCATATCCTAATCCAATTGATGGACCAACAGTTAATGTAGCAAATCTCTTTTTGTTCATATTTTCTGGTAATGTTAGTCCTTGTATCTCATTATACTGTACATAAGGATTATTTGACTTTATGAAAACTTTATTGTTTTCTACAGCAATCACATAATCAAGATATACCTTGTCTTTTGCTATATTCAAACCTAATAATGAATCTTCTAAGAATACTCTTCCACTAAGTTCTCTATAAGTATCTTTAAATTCAAAATAACGAGAAAGTCTTGGGTAAACAATCTCTGGTGTTGGTTTGTCTATAGTCCATGTAGTGTCTTTAGATTCATTATCTATTGTAGCATCAACATATATTACTGTAGAAGCATCTTTGACTTTCATATCCTTTATGACATTATATAAAGAATCATTAGCAAGTCTTAAAGTCTTCATATCACCAAGAAGCAAAGTCTTAGAAACATAAAGTTCATTATTCTTTGTCTTATAATATTGAATAGTATCAGTAAGAGCAACGATATTATTATTGTTCATTTCTTTATATGAATTGCATTGCTTAACAGCCAATCCATTAGTAAATAATAGAACAATACTTATCAATACTATTATAATGATATTCTTATATTTTTTCATATATTCTTTCAATGACATATTTAGTCTATTGAATTATATTTTTCTTGTAAATCTTTTATATTTGTATTTCTTTTAATTGATTTATAAGCCAAATACAGTTCTTTTTCATAATTTGGGTTTTCTGCATATCGCGATCCACTTCTTGTCACATAGTTTCTCAAAAGATATTGTTCGTTATGGTTTTTTGTAAGATAATATCTCTTCAATAATCTACAATAGTCTCCTATTGCTTCATCATAATTATCATATCTTTTAAATGCTACACCAAATAATGATTTACGAGATGTTTCTCTTCCTGCACCTAATGTTCCAAAAATGGTTTCCAATTGTGTTTGGGCCATCATAAACATTATATCAATATTATTAGCTAATCCATGTTCTACTATAAGTCTTGGAATATCTTCATTAACTTTCTTAGAATTATTAGCTATATATTTTGTAGCTTCATTTATCAATTCATTTTTGACACTATCTTTCAATATATCTGGTAATATGATTTGGTTAAGTTCATCTATATTAGGTATATTGTATGTAGTGTCTAAGTCAATACACATCTTATCAGTATTGTCTAAAGCTAATAATCTATCATCATTATGCTTATTCACAGACAATAAAGGTAATGAAATAAGTAATGCGCATAACAAAACTCTTTTAAATTTCTTTTTTCTACTCATTTTATTGTACTTTGATATTTTTTATTTTTTGTGTATAATTTATAGGACAATAAAAATTATGGTCATTTATACACTAGCCTTCAAAAAATCATACCCAATTTTCTGCCTCAAAAATTGATTTTCATTCAGACTTTTATTATGTGCCGTATAATTCGCAATCGCTATTGCTTTAAATTTTTATATTTATTAGAATACGACACTTCATGCATAATGTGACTTATACATGAAAATCATATCGTTGCATTTTATATTTAATTAAAATAGTTTAATTTATTTTCATATTTAATTATCGTCATCATCATCACCCCTTGAATCATCATCTTCAGAATCATCATTATCATTCTTATATGGTTTGCCATTTACTTTATCACCTTCATTTTTGTCATCATCCTTTTCATCATCTTTCTTTTCAGATTCTTCAAAAGACCAAACACAAGGATCATTAGTTTCACTAGCACCAATAAGTTCTAAGATGTTCTTGATTAATGTTTCTACTTCATCAGGAAGTGTTACCATTCCATCTTTATCAAAGTCTTGAACCCATATTCCTTCTTTTCCATTATCGAATATGTTCATAATACTTCTGACAACTTCAGTAGTCTTATTATGAGGACGTTTCTTTTGGAATTTCCATCTTAAGGCAATTGATTCATCACCATCCTTTGACTTTACACCAGCAAAATAATATTCACGTGGAAGTTCAATCTTAGATGTTATGAATTGTTCAAGTGTCTTTGCTGCTTTGACTTTATCTTTGTCATTAATGATTTCTAAAACTTTATCTTTATCAATCTTTTTGATTTCTTGTTCATCATCATCTTCTTTAATGATTGTTGAAAGTTCTACTTCATCAATATCATATTCAAGCATTTCTTTTACTGCCTTAGGTTTCTTTCCTTTAGCATTCTTTCCATTTCCATCACCATCAGCATTCTTAATATCACCTGGAAGATAATATACAATTGAATATTGGCCAATTGGAACTATCTTTATTTGAGTAAGTCCTTGTTGCATAATATAGTTATTAAGACAAGTTCCTCTCATTACTTCTGTATTATATAGAATGCTATTGATTCCTTCTTGAGAAGTAAACTTAGATGAATTAAGTTTGACTGAGAATCCATCTTCAGCAACAGACGCAACAACACCCAAAAGTGGGCTAAAGAAATTCCTAATAGCTGCCACAATATTACTTGGTGGTGTAAGATGATTCATAACACCAGTATTGATATAAGCATTTCCTGGTTGTACATCTGCTGTTACAGATGTTCCATTTTCATTGATATGTTCACTAAATCTTTTCATTTAATATAAAAATATCTTTTTTATAAAAATAAAAATTATATTTGATTATTTTTGTTCTTCTTGATTATCATCGGTTTCTTGAATTGTATGGTTGTTCTTGTTATAATAGATTTTAAAATAATCTTTAAACTTATCTTCACAAAAATCAACTATTGAAGGATTGTCAATTAATTCTTGAATCTTATCTTTCCAAAATCTTATATTCTTTGGCCAAGCATGTACACACATTGGCAAATGATCCAATTTGAATATAAAACTATATAAGTCTGCATTCATATCAAATGCAAATTTAGAAGCAATAAGCCAATTAGGGATATTCAATTCATAGAGCTTTATGATATCATTACAAAAATATTTGTCTTCATAAACTACTTTATCTATCAATTCATCAGTAATATTATAATAAGTCCTGAACTCACCATTAGGATCTGTCAATTCTTTGAATGTAGATATTTTACGTAATGAGAATCCACCATTACCAACAGCTGGATTCCATTGATTCTTTTCTTTATTATATACATCCCAACCAGAATTTGTTGATATGATAGGTGCTCCAATATAGTCAAATCCTAATGCACACCAATCATTTAATTTATCTTCAAACAAATAGCAATCTAATTGGTAGATATACAAATATTCGAATTTAGAAAACTTATCATAAAATTCATATTGAAGACAAAGATTAGAATATCCTCTTATATCTTTAAAATACTTATCATCAAAACTTATTTCTTTAATTTGTTTCTTATCAATAATATTATAATAGTTCTTACATTTTAATGATTTTGGCTTAATAAAGAACACATTATATTTCTTATTGTCTATTAAATCAAATAATCTTTTTAATGATAGTTCTTCTGTACAATCTAATGTATCTTTATATATTGGTATTACTATACAAAAGTTATTTTCCATTAAATTTCGTCTCTATATATTTTATTTGGTATTTAACCAATTTTTTAATTCATTTATATTCCAAAATACTAAATAATTTAAATTATTTTGTTTTGCTATATTTCTTTTTCTAACATCTAAATCTGTCCATGTATAAATCATTTGATCATATTGAGATTTTTTACCTAATTTATGTCTTTTAGATTTATTTACCTTTTCTTTTAATTCTTCTAATAATATTAAATCATTTTCATTATTTAAATCAAAAGGATGTTTACAATGAAATTGACTATAATGACATTCAATATATAAATCTAAAGAAGGTATGTAAAAATCACAATTAAAAGGATATAATTTACTTCTATATTGTCTTTTAACATCTGAATATTTCATTTTTAATAATTCATATGATTTATCTTCATCTTTTGATTTATTAAAAGAATTATTTATTTTCATTGTTTGACATCTTTTTTCAATAACATTAATACTTGTATTGATTTCTAATTGTTTAGGTGATAAATATTGTCCAAAATGATTAATTCTACTTTGTTTAATTTTTTCTTGAATTTCTTTTGATTGAAACACATTTTCAACCCCATATTTTAATTTAATTGTTTCTTTTTGTTTAATAGAATTAAAAGCTAAACACCCATATTTTTTAATTTGATTATTATGTATTTTTTCTTGAATTTCTTTAGATTGAAATACATTTTTAACATTATATTTTTTTAAACATGTTTGTTCACATTTTTCTTTATTTGTGTAATTTTCATCACCATATCTTTCTAATTTAGTTTGTTTAGTTTTGTTTGGATTATTATAATGTTCATCACCATATCTTTCTAATTTAGTTTGTTTAGTTTTATTTATAATTTTTTCTTTTTCTTCATTAGATTTATTTCTATATGTTAATGATGATTTTTTTCTATTAGTATAGTGTTCTTCTCCATATCTTTTTAAACATGTTAATTTTGCCTTTTCTTTAGATTCTTTTGTTTTTGATAATAATATGGATTTATTTAATATATCTTCATTTTCAAATGAATTTTTATATCCATATTTTTTCAACATTGTATTTTCTCGTTTAAAATTAGATAATTTATTGCTACAATCTTTATTTCCACATGTACTTAAATAATAATGTTTATATGGATGTAAAATACATTTTTGACCACAAATTAAGCATTTTGGAATTTCATTAATATTATTTTTAATTCTTATTAATGTTTCTCTATAAGTATTAAATTCATTATATCTATTTTCTAAATATTCTTTATATATAATTGGAATATCAACTAATTTATTTTTTTGTATATTTTTTAATTTAGATCCACAAAAATATTTTAATATTTCTTGGTCATTCATAAATTTTAATACTTTTTATATTTAAAATAGTCACATTACATTTTAAATTCTCTCCAAAATTTCTGTATCTGCATAAGTGTCGCGCGACTGAAATGACCTTCAGTATAACATGCAGTTGGTAGAAGTCTTGTTGGTAATAGATAGCTTTTACCTCTAAGTACTGGAATATACATTTTAATTCCAAAAGCTATTTTAGCATTACGTTTCAATATATGTTTTAATGATTTCCATGATATGTATGTATAAGGTTTTTCTGATGGATCATTAAAACATTTCTTAAAATGATCTTTAAATACTTCATATGTTGTATTAAGAATCATAGCTCTTATTCTTGGAGGATAATAATGTAAGTTGAGACCAATTTCACGGATATCACCATTTTTTGTTCTTGTTATGCCTATGAATATTGTCATTGGAGTCTTGTCATAATATTCCAATTCTTCTTTATACTTAGGTTCAGCATAACCAAATATGACAATTTGGCCAGGAAGAAGATATTTAGTTGTTGGCTTGCATACTTTAAGAATGTCTGCATAAGCTAATTTAGACCTAATATTAGTTGGTCTATGACTTAATGGATGATTGTTTATTGCTTCATCCATTCTAAATGCTTCTATAGATTCTGCATCATATATGAATCTATCAATATCATGTAGATTATACTTTTTAGGTATTTGCTTATTATCTTCTTGTTCTTCTTGTTGTTGAGATCTTGTAATCTTAAAAGGCATATATTAAATAAAGAATTTTTCTGTTACAATTATGAATTTCATATTATGGTCTTCTGCAAACTTTTTAGCAGCATTCCATTTGTCAGTGTTCTTAATCCACTGTTCTTTAAGCCAACGTGTATCTGTTACATCTGGCTTAACAGTTTGGTTTTCTGGTTTGACTTCAACAATGACTTTATTTCCCGATGAATTTTCTATTATATAGTCAGGATAATAATTGCATTGTTTGTTGTCCAATCTAGAAAAATATGGAATCTTTATAGGTTCAGAAGCCCATTTCACAATTCTTGGATTATTTTCACAATACATTACAAATTGTTGTTCCAATCCACTACGACAAATGATAGGTTGGTCTTTATAAACATCTGCATATTTCCTACATTGTTTTGGATTTATTATGCATGATTTATAAAAACTTGATTTAGGTTTCATATGTTTTATTGCTAAATCTGGCATGATTATAAACAACATTTTATTTAATAAAAATATATTTTATTTTTAATAAAAGAATTATAATTTTAGACAAAATATGGGAAATATCACTTTATCATTTACAGATAAGAAACAAAATAAAGTAAAGAAAAAGATTAAATTGATTTATCATGAAAGTATTCCAGGAGTAAAGGAATATTATACTTATATTGATAAAGATGGTTATGAATCTGTTTTTAATGATTCTTCATATATGATTTCAAAAATTTCATCAACTAAGACAATTGCTAAAAGGGTTAATGTATGTAAAGTACCTTTAGAATATGTTCCTGAAATGAAATCTGTTGAATATGAACCAGGATATTTTACTTATAATGACAATAAGCTTTATTTAGGTAAGCCTATTTATAATGAAGAAACAAATTCTTATTTTGGTGTATTTGATAAAGCTAATATTTATGATAAAGAAGTCAAATTATTTGAAGAAATTTAAAGAAATCAATATATATCGCGATAATAATTATGGTAAATAAATTAATAGTAGATGGTTTAAATATTACTTTAAATGAATCAACACCATTACCTTTTACTTATACATTTTCTACTGCAGGTACTCATAATGTAAGGATTGGTTTGGATGATACTGAGGAGATATGTGCATATGCTTTTAAAGATTGTACAGAATTGACTAAAGTAACATTCCCAGAAAAGATTACAATGATTAAACGTAATGCATTTGAAAATTGTGAAAGTTTAAAGTCAATAGATATACCTTCAACAATAAGATATGTAGGACCTAATGTATTCGATGGTTGTATAAAGTTATCTGAAATCAATTTTGAAGATACAACACCTCCAACATTCTTAACAAATTTGTCTGATGATATAACTTGTTATATTCCTGATGGCAGTAAGTTTGTATTGGCTAGTGAATTGGTTAAGAATGGTGATGTACAATATTATGAAAAGAATGAATTAGGTGGATATGATGAAGTTGACTATGAAGCACTTGAAGATGGTAATGAATATTATTTTGACAATTGGTTAGGTGTTCATAACCATTATAATGTTGTTGAAAACAGATTTAAGATCAGACCAGTAAATATTGCATTTTATGATGGTGACATTGAAAATGAAGTAAATACATTTAGAGATGTTGAACAAGGTACTGATACTGATTTGTTTGATTATAAGTTTATTCCTGAAAACTCAACAAATAGAAATGTGTATTGGATATCTAATAATCCTAATCTTGTTAGTGTTGATCAAAATGGACATATTACAGCAGCTAAAAATGTTTCTGGACGTGCAACTATTTATGTTTGTACAGAACCTTATTATGATGGATCTTATGTAGCTGCTTCTCTTACTTTACGTGTAGTCAATCAAACAGGTATACAAAAGACAGATCCAATATTGAACTATTCTGAAAACAATATTACAATTACTGGAGAAGAATATACATTACCTGAACTTACAAATGGAAATAATGTTTCATTAACTTATAATTCTAGTAATGTAAATGTTGCAACTATTGATGATAATGGAAATATAACATTAACTGGTAATAATGGTTCAACAGTAATATCTGCAATATTTAGAGGTAATGACATATATAATCCAAAGACAGTTAACTATACTTTAACTGTTAGTATAATGAAAGATTTGAGTGATGAAGAATTTGGTTTTACTCAATCTAACTTAGAAATAACAAGTAATGAATATGAATTACCTGAATTAATCAATACTAATAATGTTGATGTTACTTATGAATCATCAAATACCGATATAGTAATAGTTGATGAATTTGGTAATATTACAATTAAAGATAATGGTATAGTTATAATTAAAGCTATATTTACTGGTAATACAGAATATAATGAAAAGACAGTAAGTTATGAATTGTCAATCAATATTGAAGAACCAATAGAAGAACCAACTTATACAATTACATTTATGAATGGTGATGAAATAGTTAAAACCGTAACTGGTGTTACTGGTACAAGTGTTTCTGCTCCTGATGTAACAAAAGAAGGATATGATTTCAATGGTTGGTCTATTGATGGTATAAATCCTATACTTCCTGTTGATGCTATATATGATTCTGATATGACATATTTTGCATTGTGGTTTAAGACACAAGAAGAAGGTACTATAGAAAATGAATATGATACTGACAATCAAGGAAACATTCAAATAATAAATCCTAATCAAGAAGAAGGTACTATAGAAAATGAATATGATACTGACAATCAAGGAAATATTCAAGTAATCAATCCTGATAATGAAGGAGAAATCAATGCTGAATATGATAGTGATTCTAATGGAAATGTTCAAGTAATGAATTCTGATAATGAATAATATTAAAAAAATAATTTTAAAATATATGAATAAAGCTATTGAATTATTTAATAAAATACTTGTTGATGGAGTAGAAATTAGTCTTCAAGATTTAGATGCTAATGGTGGTGTCTATAATGTTGGTGAACAAAAGAGTAATGTAAAGGTTGATTTTGTACTTAAAAACAAAGAAGAAATTCCAGCTAAGTTATTTAGTGGAACAGATGTTAAGAAAGTAATCATTCCTCAATCAGTAAAGAAAATTGGTGAAGGTGCATTTGCAAACACTAACTTAAGTTATCTTGGTGGTATTGAACATGTTGAACATGTTGCTCTTGATGCATTTGAAGGAACATCTTACAATAATGATGTACAATCTAATAGATATAGTTATGCTGAGGCATATGCATATAATATCAATTTAGATGGTGCTAGAAAATATGATGCTATAAAAGTTCCTTCTTATACAACTGATGCTATTGTATATACTGATGCAGAAGTTGAAGAACATAATGCACAAATTGAAGGTGCGGTAAAGATAGGTGATCCATCTGAATCAATCTTTATTGATGATTATGATAAGATTGAATATATTTATAATGAGGAAACTTGGAATCAATCTTATGCTAATGGTATTATGAAGAAATACTATGAAACATATCCTGATGAAGACTGGTATAATGAAACAGCTCATCGTGCAGCTAACTTTAACGATAAAGCTTATGATGTAGATATTTATGAATCTGCTGATACTATTTATGATTTCACATCATATAATAATGCTGATAAAGAAGTCAAATATGGAGAAGGACAAGTAAAAGTTATTGAAATGCGTGCAGGTGGTGCAACAGTTGAAGTAATTTCAAATACTGCAACAGATCCTAATGCAGCAAACTTTGTAGGACAACGATTCAATGTTGCTCTTGCTACTGGTGCCGATGCAGATGCTCCAATCCAATTACATACATTAGATGGTGAAGCTGTTGATATTTGGGTAGTTGTTAGTGAAGTTGGCCCAATTCAAAAAGAAATTTCATTCAAGGCTGGTTGGGTTGCTGATAATGTACAAAGTTTGACAAATAGATCAGATTCTTCAGAAGTCTATTATACTGATATGTTCTATAGTTTAGATGTTAATAAACATGAATTGTTTACTGATTCTGCTTGTACAACTTCTGCTAATAAGTTTGCAATATTTAATACAGTTTCATTCCCAGAATGCGTACACTGTTGGGAAGGTGTAGTTACTGCTCCTAATGCTAAACTTCCATGGGTTGGTGTGTGGTTTAAAGAAGACTTACAAGTAACTATAATTTATCAATATGAAGGTAAAGAAGATGTAAGACCATGGGATTCAAGTAAGATATTTGGTCTTAAAGAAAATGGTCATAAAGAATGGGGATTTGCTTCACCAGCAACAGAATTTGGTGATAATACATTAGCTATTGCAGAAAATGGTGGTAAGAATGCATTTGATATGAATAAGTTCCATTTAAGATTAGAAAAACTTAATCCTGCTAGATATGATAAAGATGGTGCTAATGCAGTAAATGCTAATGTTCTTAAAGCATTACAATATGGTGCAATTAAGACACCATCAGAAACTATTCCAGCTGTGCTTTATACAAAGACAGAAGTTGATGAATATAATTTGACAATACCTGGTGCAGTTAAGCCTGGTGATATAAAACCAACACAAGAATAAGATTTTAATATTTTGAACAATATAATTTAAGGAGGTTTTTAATAACCTCCTTTTATTTTTATTTTTAAATATAAAATAATATTAAAGAATAATATGTCTAAAAAGTACTATTATATAAATGAAAATGGCATTAAAAAATATTATGCTGGAAAGATAATTAATGATTATGTAACTAATGAAACTTATGGATTATTGACTATTCAAGAAACAATTAAAGAAGAAAAGCCAATAGAATGGCATAATGAAAAACCAGCAATTGAAGGTTGGTCATCTTATTTTACATATATTGATGAAAATGGCGATAAAGTAAGATATACAGATTCTATTGGTGCTATTCGTAGAAATATTGACAATTCATATTATATTACAAAAATCAATAAAGATGAAATCAATCTTATTCGTCATCCTGAAGTTAAAGAAATACCAGCATATTTTTCTTTCATTAATGAAGATGGTAAAGAAGAAATATATGAAGGTAAGCCATTTTTTGACAAATTCACATCAACATATTATTTCTATAAATAATGAAGCATATTCAAAATTTTATTATTGAGAAATTCAAAATAAATTCTAAAAACATAGAAATAACAAAACAAAATCAAAAGAAAAATGAAATTACAAAATGGTCTAAAAAATTAAAGATTCCTTATAATGAATGTGAAGATCTTTGTAATAAATATTGGTTTGTTAATGCTCGTAAGTTTTTCAATATTGATGAATCATATTGTTCACCATTAGAAGCATTATTAATGATAGCTGTAATGCTAATAGATGATTATTATCCAATGCATCGTTATATTGATTTAGGAATGATGAATTATAAAGGAAGAAATAATCCTTATGATTATTCATGGTTTGAAGTTGATACAAAGGATGGTGATTTTTTAGATACAGTAAAGAAATGGATTAAGAATAATCAAAAAGAATTTTATCCAATATTTAAGATTGCTGAAGGTACTAAACTTAAACCAGATGATATATTTGACATTTATTTCGATATTTGTGAAAATTAAAAGGAGAACATTAAGTTCTCCTTTCTTTTATATATAGACTATCAAATACTTCAACTGCATTATTCTTTACTAATTTCTTAAATCCACTTTGTGAAGAATGTATATAGATATGATTGTCATATAATTCTTTAGGAACATTAAATGTATTGTTGACATCCCCAGACTTACCATCATAACTTAACAGATATTTACATGGCAATTCTTTAAGCCAATTGAAAAATTCTTCATTATTGAACTCCTCAAAATCATACATTCCTCCAGTATTAGCATAAGGTGGATCACAATAAATCAAATCATTTTCTTTTATATTTTTTAATTCATTATAAGATATATTTAAAAACTGTACATCAAACTTATTCAATAGATATGACCACTCACTTAAATGCTTATAAAGATTTTCTGGTTTCATTCCATCTCTAGTAAAATGACAAGATGTATTGAAATTTCCATATCTGTCATAACGTACTAATCCATTAAAGCAAGTACGCATCAACCAATTGAAATAAATTGTTCTTGTCTTACTAAATATCTTATTTTGTCTAAATTCATTATATTTAGATCTTATATTATTATAGAATTC
>Ga0247609_10004004_pt1 | contig 14774 bp, 8 predicted proteins | sample 172DNAGHGlowgp2_FD_193487 | JGI IMG/M metagenome (GOLD analysis project Ga0247609, IMG submission 193487) | Sheep rumen microbial communities from Palmerston North, Manawatu-Wanganui, New Zealand - 1728 DNA GHGlow gp2 | ecosystem: Host-associated > Mammals > Digestive system > Stomach > Rumen ...
AGGGTTACGCCGTCCAGGGAGGGCACCTTCACGGTCAGTTCATCCCCCGTCTGCATGCCATGGAGCTCGTCCTCCCGGATGTTGAAGGTGAACCAGAGGTCGGAAAGGTCGGTCACGGTCGCGACCGGCGAGCCCTGTCCCACCAGCTCTCCCTGCCGGGGATAGACGTTGGAGATCACTCCGTCGGCCGGAGAGACCAGGTACAGCTCCTGCAGGTAGGAATCCACCTCGCGGATAGCACCATCGGCCTGATGGACCAGGGCGGCCGCGGCGGCCTTGTCTTCGCTGCGGGCTCCGCTGAGGGCCATGTCGTACTGGCTCTTGGCGGCCTTCGCCTGCGCGACGGCGGCGTCGTATTTGGCCTTGGTCTCGTCGTATTTCTGGGCGGAGATCACCTTCTGGTCGTAGAGCGTCTGCACGCGGTCGAAGGACTTTTTCATCACGTCCTCCTGCACTAAGGCCTGCTGCCACAACTCATAGGCACCGGCGATCTGTTCCTGACGGGCGCCGTTCCGGGCCTTGGCGCTCTGGGCCTGGGCCGCACTGCGGGCCGCCTGGGCCTGCGCCAGCTTCGCCCGCACCTGCGGGGAATCGATGAAAGCGACCGTATCGCCCTTCTGGACCGTCTGGCCCTCCCGGACATAAAGTTCCGTCACATGACCGGGCACCATGCAGGAAACCCGGTATTCCGTCGCCTCGGCTTCCCCCTGGATCACGTGCGGACGGGGTTTGCTCACGAGGTATCCCACGAAAGCGATCACAAGCACAATGCCCACCAGGGCACTGATGCCGATCAGCAGATTGTAATTTTTCTTTGCCATATTACGTTTTTCGTATTTATTTGACTATCTGGATATTACTGAAAGTGCTTTGTGTTTTTTTACACAAAGCGGTTTTACCAATCGCCTGAAGGACAAAGGGTTACTGATTACAGCCCTCAGCCCTGGAGAGGGCGGCGGCGGCCATCTGGAGTTCGGTGCCGGCGTCCAGGCAGTCGCTGTGGGCGGAGAGCCAGGCGGTCTGGGCGGAGAGGACGGTGCTGGTCGAGATGACTCCGGCTTCAAAGCCGATGGTGGCGGTGCGGAGGTTCTCCTCGGCACTGTCCAGGTTGGCCTCCGCCATGGACAGTTTCTCCAGCGCTTCATCGTAGGCTTTGCGCTCGCGGGTGACCTGGAGCGCGACCTTTTCTTTCGCATCTTCCAGCTGGGAGCGGTACAAGGAAGCTTCGGCCTTTGCCTTGCGGTATTTGTTCGCGTTTTCGAGCCCATGGAAAAGCGGGACGTTCACCATGACGCCGGCAGTGAACATACCTCCGTTCCAGGTGTTCTGGAGGCCGTTGAAGGCATTCGGGTTGGAGACGAGCCAGTTCGCCGTGAGGGCGACCTTGGGGAGGCCGTCGGCCCGGGTCACTTTCGCTTTGGCGTCATAAATGCGGGATGCGAGTTCCAGGCTGCGGGTTTCCGGACGGTCGGCATAGATGTCATCCAGGGATTTGTCCTGGGCGCGCTGCGGGAGCGGGACTGCATCCAGGTTCTCATCGGCCAGCTCGATCTCGCTGTCAAGCGGCAGGCCGATGCGCTGGCAAAGGAGCATTTTCGCCAGGGTCAGGCCGTTCGTCGCCTTGGTCCGGAGCATCTCGGCCTCATTGGCCTTCACCTTGATCTGGAGGGCGTCGGATTCGGTCATGACACCGGCCTTCACGGAAGCGTCCACATCGGCTTCCAGCGTATGGAGAAGGTCGGCATAGGACTCCGAGAGGCGTTTTTTGCCGGCGATGGAAACGATCTGCCAGTAGGCCTGGTCCACATCCAGGACGACCTGCGCCTCTTCCATGTCGAACCGGGACCGGGCCAGGTCCTCGTTCAAGGCAGCCATCTTATTGGAATACAAGATTTTTCCGCCCACAAAAATGGGCTGCTGAACCGTTACGGCCCCCACCCAGATATTGTGCAGGTCCGGATGGAGCGCCTGGTCGATATCCGCGCCGATGGCATTCACCGGCTCCGAGATGTCCGGCAGCTGCATCTGAACGAGCCCAGAGGGATCCATCTTCTGCAGCATACCCAGGACCGTCTGCCACATGGGGCTGGACATATATTCCTGCGCCAGGGCCGGATTGGTCTGGATGGCGGTCATCAGCTGGTTCATCGTCCCGGTCATCGCCTGGGTCATGGCGCCGGAAAGCTGCTCCTGCATGGAAGCGGCCGTTCCTGCCAGGACACCCTGCATGATGGAGCCGGCGCTCTGAAGCATCGAGGACTGCACATCATCGATCAGGGCGATATCCCGGTTGTTATATAGGTAGGCTCCCGTCGCGGAGACGTTCGGGAAATAGTTTGCCCGGGCGATTTTCCGGTCGTAACCGGCCATCTCGATCCGGGTGCGCGCCTGCTGGAGGTCCTTGTCGGCCTCGAGGGCCATTTCGCGGCAGTCGTCCAGCGTGAGCCGCTGCGGCTGGGCCGTCAGGGGAAGGGCCGTCAGAAGCAGGGCGAGTAAAAGGGATTCTCTTTTCATCTTTGTACCTTTTGACATGTTGTCAGTCTTTTTCTTTTCGTCGAAATCGGGTGCAAAGATACTGCCATTTTAGGCGATATTTGGCATTGTTTCTGCTTCAATATTTTTATTTAGGTCGAATTTTAGGAAAATTTGCAAATAATCAAATGTTTTTACTAACTTTGCAAAAAGCGAAATAAAGGACAATTATGACCGACGCACCCCAAACCATCGACCTCCAGCAGATCAAGGCCCTGGCCCCTATTATCGAAGAAATGAGCATCGGAAATGACTTCGTCATCTGCGAAGTCAGCGGTAAGCGCATGGAAAAAAGCGAAGCCATCCTGAAGACGCTCCAATACCCCGTCCGGTTCGACGGGTTCATCATCTTCTATCTGAAGAAAGGGCACTTTACCATAGATGTGAACCTCAATTCGTATGAACTGCGGGAGAATTCCCTGATGATCCAAGTCCCCGGAAACATCATCAAGGTCACCAAGTTCAATGAGGAAAGGCTGGGCGATGCAGAAATGATTTTCGTCCTGATTTCCAAGGAATTCATGTCCGGGATCCGGTTCGACTTCCTGAAAGTGTTCCAGGACAGCATGCGCCTGCTGGACAATCCGTGCATTACCCTGGACGAATCCCAGATCGCCCTGGCCAACGATTATTTCAACCTGGCCCGGAAAATCATCAGCGCGCCGTTTACGAATAAAAGGGAAATCATCGGTTCCCTCCTGACTTCCCTCACCTACCTTTCGACGGATGTCTGGAAGCAGAAAATTGACGAGGCCCGGAAAAAGACCGATTCACAGCGCAATGCCCGGCTGAACCAGGTTTTCGAGCGATTCATCGCCCTGGTCAATGAATACCACTGCTCCGAACGCGGCATGGCCTTCTATGCGGACAAACTGTGCCTGACTCCCAAATACCTATCCAAGCTCATCAAGCAGGCCTCCGGCCGCTCCGCTCCCGATTGGATCGACGAATTCGTGATCCTGGAAGCGAAAAATCTCCTGAAGTACACCAACATGGCAATCAAGGAGATCGTCTTCCAGCTCCACTTCCCCAACCAATCCGTCTTCTACAAGTTCTTCAAGGCCCACACCGGCATGACCCCCAGCGAATACCGGAATGGATAAGGCCCTGTTATTCTGAACGTATCTCCCTGTCCTTCTGAGCGTAGCGAAGAATCTAAAATCTTTTAAATTCAAACTAAAATATTTTAATTGATAGAAATCTATCAAAAATTTGGATAGTTTCACGAAAGATTATAACTTTGCAGTGGACATCGACATCCATTGATGTCTATTTGTTAAGTTCGTTTTATATACCGGCCGGGTCTCTTGGGGAGGAGACCCGGCCAATTCGTTTGAATATGATCGTCACGGATGAATCCGATATTCCTGCTGTCCGAAAGCCACACACATCAATTTAAAACGATCTTGTAATTCCATCCTGGTATAGTGTTCCACCGCTTTACTACCGGCTTTGTGCAAACCGGAAGCATACAGATTCACTTGTACTTTTACCATTCGGTCCACAAATGTTTTCCGGCATAATTTGCTGCCGGCCACTTCACATAATGGCCGATAAACCATCCGCTGGAGAGTGCTGTCATAGATACTGACGAGCCGGTTGATGCCGGCTTCTGCCAGTAAACGTCGTATTTTACAGTTATATCCTGAAGAACCGGAACAATACCTCACAATAGGAAGGTCAAATCCCGTTTGCTGCACAATATCATATGCACACTTGACCAGCGGGGTCTTAATCTCCTCCCGATTGTTCGAGACTTTGACCGTTTTCTGTGGAAGATAATGAACATAAGGTATGCCCTCCGAAGAAACAGCGACATTCTCCATGGACAATCGCCGGAAATCCCCTATGCGACATCCTAAAAAACATTGTAAGACAAAAGCTGCCCTGGTTGGTAACAAATCCTCGGGCAAGTCAGTATTTAACAATCGCTCAAATTCTTCCTCATTCAAAGAGTAGGGCTTGTCGTACTGCATCTGCATGGCCGCCTTGCGACGTTCAGTGCCCATCTTCCTGAATGGGGACTTTTGGATTTCATCCCGATCTTCCAACTCCGTGAAAAAAGCTCCCAGCATTTTCATCTCGCTGGCAACCGTGTTCCCATTTCGTCGGCGCAGAGGTATCTCCCGGGGATTCAAACCAGCATAGAGCGAAGGGGCACTTCCCACGAAGCGGTACTCATCAAATAAGAAATGACGAAGTAGCATAAGCACTTCGTCTGAACAATCTTCCGTCAACATGTCCTCCGTTCCGCACAAAGTCAGGAATCGGGACATCTTCCTGCACAAAGCGACATAATGCCGGTATCGGCTGGATCCGATAATCTCGTCACGATAGGCATCTTCGTAGTATTTCCTGAATCTCCAGAGCATCGAATGCCTGTCTCGGGAGACCCGTCTCTTTTCTGCGGACAAAGCAGATCTCATTTGACCTGCCAAGTTTTCGACCGGAAAGTGGTTTTCTTTTTTGTGAAGCATAGCATTTAGTGTTAGGTCTAGTCTGGCTCCTTCCGGGAGCCGGACTAGAACAGGAAAATTTAATCTAAAACAAATTATTATCCATTAATCCAAATTCATTTATGAACAAGCATTTCAAATTCTTCCTTACGAGTGCCGCTATCGCAGCCGCACTTGTAGGAGCTGTGTCTTGCCAGAAGGATTATTCCGGAGACATCAAGGGTCTTGATGAGAAGATTGCTGCTCTTCAGACTCAGCTCAGTGATCTCCAGAACAAGATCAACTCTGGCGAGGTTGTCACCAATGTCGAGAAGACTGCTGGTGGTATCACGGTTACCACCACCAAGGGCAAATACGACATTGTGAATGGTACCAACGGTACCAACGGTAAGGACGGTAAGGACGGCAAGGACGGCAAGGACGGTTCTGTTGTCACGATTGGTGAGAACGGTAACTGGTTCATTGACGGTAAGGATACCGGTCTTGCTGCTGCTGGTAAGGATGGTGCCGCCGGTAAGGACGGCCAGAATGGCGAGTACTATGTTCCGAATGCCGAGACCGGTTGCTTCGACAAGTACGCTTACGATGCCACCAAGGGCGAGTATGTGAAGACCGCTACCGAGATCTCCTATGTTGCTCCTGGTGCTATCACTGCCGTTTACGATCCCGAGGCCGGTACCCTCACCCTCTTCGGTGTGGAAGGTCTTGAGGATGGTTATGTGATCACCCTGGACGCCAAACTCAAGAGCCTCGTTTTCCTCCCGCAGGTTTACATCGACGGTGTGGAAGGTATGCTCTTCAGCAACTTCGCCTTCACCCCGCAGGCCCTCGACAAGGCCGACAGCGCTGACGAAGTCCAGATCGACAAGAAGGACGCCAAGGAAGTGAACGTGAACCCGGCCATCATCGCCCAGTACCACGTGAATCCGGCCAACGCCGACCTTTCCTTCCTCGTGGAAGGTGAGTCCACCGGTCTTTCCTTCATCAAGCAGGCCAATGTCAAGAAGATCGAGACCAAGGCCGAGGCTTCCAAGGATTTCGATGCTACCCCTATCTTCAAGAGCTTCAAGGATGGTATCCTGACCGTTGAGGTCCAGGTCACCGGCGTTCCCGCTACCGAGGATCTCCTCTCCGTGATCGCCCTGAACGTTGAGCTCGAGGACGGTGAGTTCGTCACCTCCGACTATGCTACCCTCATGAAGGAAGACCTGAGCCAGCTCGGCATCGCTTTCCCGAACGCTTACGCCAAGGCTAAGCTCGAGGCTGAGGATGCTCACTATCGTCGTGCTTCCATCGGTATCTCCAAGACCGACGACAAGGCTTATATCGCCGACTACGCCGCTTGGACCACTGGTGAGGAAGCCCTCGAGGACGCTGAGGCTACCTGCGACGTTAAGGTTAAGTTCACCGAATCCCTCGACCTGAACAAGCTCGTTGCTGCTCACAAGGTTACCGAGGAAGGTGTCGATGCCGACGTCAAGCCCGTCGAACTGACCGCTGCTGACATGGAGGCTCTCGGCCTGACCTGGGAGTTCGCCGTTGTCAAGAACTACAAGATCGGCCAGGAAGGTTCCGAGACCGACCAGATCCACTTCGTCGACCTGAAGGATGGTATCTTCACTCCTAAGGTGTACGAGACCGCCGGTGAGGCCGCTATCGGCCGTACCCCGATCATCCGCGTCGCCCTCAAGCACGGTGAGGATGTTGTTGAGTATGCTTACATCAAGGTTTACATCTCCGACAAGGATCCTGAGCAGACCGAGCCTTACGATGTCACCTACAGCTTCGATCCGGATTCCTTCGGCTTCGCTTGCGAGGGTGGTGAGCTTGAGCTCCTGACCACTGTCAAGTACATGAACGTGTACATCTACAACGCTCTCAAGATGTCCAAGGATCTGTTCCACGCCACCTATGACACCTTCGTTCCTGACTATGTGGTTCCGAACGCTACTGAGGAAACCGCTATCAAGAATGTCGGTACTGTCGAGGAAGTTGAGAACACCCAGGTTGAGGGTACCCACATCCTGAAGTGGACCATCACCGCTGACGAGGCTTGGGAGTATGCCGGTAAGAAGGTCCAGCACCTTGTTGCCTACCAGTCCTCCAACAACCCGAAGATCATCGCCGTGATCCTCCTCGAGGCTGAGGTCGATGGAATCCAGAAGGCTTACAACATCACCAAGGCTGAGTATATCTCCAACTACTGGGATGCTGACAAGACCGCTACCCGCTACAATGTCGCCGTTCCTACCTATGTGGGTGACGATGACGATGCGAACTGCGTCTTCGTGAACGACATCAACGCTTCCTTCGTGACCTGGCCCGCCGGCAGCGAAGAGGGTGTCCCGGGTGTCCTCAAGCTCGATCCTGCTGTGACCGGTATCCAGTACTTCTTCTGCGCGACCAAGGACCACGACATCAAGGCTCCGAAGATCGACGGTAAGGATGTGAAGTTCACCATCTCTGAGGATGGTCTCACCCTGAGCGCCAACAACGGCGGTAAGGATGAGGTGATCGCCACCATCGACAACGAGGGTGAAGAGATTCCGAACACCATCACTCTCAACAAGGAGAGCGATCTTGCCAAGAAGCTCCTCAACACCAAGCAGCTCTATGTGAACATTGGTGCGAAGGGTATCATCTGCGACGATGAAACCAAGGAAGTTGCCATCACCTTCGACGGTAAGGATCACTTCCGTGCCGACTATGTCCGTCCGATCGACATCGCCGACACCTCCGCTGACAAGTTCATCGATGCTGTTGACTACGGTGAGGATGGCTCCTACATCCGCATCGAAGACCTCATCGCTCCTTACGATTGGCGTGGTCGTTACTTCTCTGAGTACGAGAACTACTGGGGCTTCTATGGTCCGTTCGAGATTGAGGTCGACCTTGAGAACGTGACCTGCGACCTCAACAACGTCATGCAGAAGATTCCTGTCACCGTTATCCTTGAAAACAAGACCTTCGACGAAATGAAGGAACTCGTTGGTGAGGAAGCTGCCAAGGATCTCGAAGAGACCGAGTATGGCTACATCACCTACAAGAACAACGGTACTGGTGTTTCCGACTTCAACATCTTCCTGAACGTCAAGGTTAAGTACGGTTGGGGTGAGATTGTGAAGGATGGTATCAAGGTTCCTGTGGCCGCTACCATCGAGCAGTAAGATGACAGTTCCTTTGGAACAATAATTGAAAGAAGAGGGGCAGAGCCTTTGGGTTCTGCCCCTTTTTTAAACACTCGTTTCATGCGTTTTTGGAAAATATTTCTTGTCTTTCTTTTCTCTGTTTCCGTCTTTCCGGGTTTTGCCCAGAAGCCGCCCAAGTTGGTTTTGACCGAAAAGGCCATCGAGCGCGGTTCTTTCCCGATTTCGGATGGCGTTCAGACTTTTGTCTTTCATTATAAGAATGACGGAGATTCCGCGCTTGTCGTTTCCCGTATCATTCCCGGCTGTTCCTGTGTGGTGCCTGAATATTCGACGGACCCCTTGATGCCTGGAGATTCTACGACTTTCACGGTCCTTTTTACACCTCCGCACACCGGTAAGTTCAGTCAGATGCTTACCATCTGTTCCAATGGCGTGAAACCCATTCTTAGGGCATATATCCGTGGCTTTGTCACAGAAGCTGAGGAAAAGAAGTCAGATAACCAATAATGTTTAAATAGTTCTACGTATGTTAAAACGTTTTCTTCCTATTCTTCTTGCTGCTTCCCTGTTTGTGGGATGCGCTACTTCGGAAAAGACGAACCCTGTGGTGGAAGAGTATCTTTTGACTCACATTGCCAATCCTGATACCTACAAGGCCGGTAAGACCGAAACCTATGCGCAGGGAACCATTGATGTGCAGAGCGTACCTATGTGGAATAACATCCCTGCTGACGGCAAGATTGACGTGGTTGTCCTTCGTCATGAGTTCAAGAACGTGGATGTCAATGGCAATCCGACCGACAATGTGTTCTATTTCTATATGAACCCTTCCCTGGACGTCCTCTATTACGCCCATAAGGACAAAGGAATGCTCCTGTTCCCGCTGGAGTAAAGCATGACAAATACCAACAATAAGTCCGGCAACTGAATTGTTGTCGGACTTATTTTGTATAGCAGTTAGATGATTACTCTATTGCTTCTTCTATTGCTGATCCATCCACATAGATATAATCCCATTCGGGGTAACCATTTCCTAAAACGGTAAGCATTTTTTTGAAATGGCCAGGAGAATCGACATGGAAATTCACATGGATGTTACCAGTATCTCCCGGTGCCAGGGGATTTCGAGTCCATTCCACATCCATACAGGGACAGGTTGGTATTACTTCCGTAATGGTAAGAAGTGAGTCTCCCGCATTGACGAATTGGAAATGAAATGCGATCGTTGAATCCTTTTCATATGGGAAAACTCCTACGCTTGCAGTTCTATTCCCAATTACTTGAAACCGGCCGCGACCAGTGGGGGGGAGGAGGAGAAGGGAAGCAAAGAAAAGAAATATCAGTCCGTTTTTCATGATTTTGATTGAAAGGGGGGCAGTCCTTACGGATTGCCCCCCAATCGAAATAGTATGGTCAGTAATTAGTCACCAATCGTCTTGTGGACAGGGACAGCAACTTCCGTGGTCTCGATGACACCCCAAGTATAGGTGACGCGAACCTTGACATAGAAGTTGAAGGCCTGGGCCTTAACGTTACCGTTGCGGTAAGTCAGGAAGCCGAACTTAGACTCCTTCAGGGTCTTATCTTCCTTATTACCCATGGTCTTGGTCTCGTAATCGGCCTTGACAACTACATTCTCCGGTTTCGCTTCCTTCTTGCCGTCAACAGCATCCCAGAGGATGGTATCATCGACGACCTCGATCTTCTCGATACCGTAGTACTCCCAGTAGTTCTCGTAAGGCTTTACGAAGTGACGGCCTCTCCAGTCGTAAGGATTGATGAGATCCTCGAGACGGATGAAGGTGTGCGGCTCACCGAAGTCAAGGGCATCCACGAAGTAGTCAGCAGCCACAGCGTCGATGTTGACCGGACGGACGATGTCAGCACGGAAGTGATCAGCACCGTTGAAGGTGATCTTCACAGCCTTCTTGGTGTCGCCACAGACATAACCCTTAGCGCCAATGTAGGTGAAGAGTTCGCCAGTGTTGACAAGAATCTTGGAGACATCATTCTTTTCGACAGAGATGGAGTTCGGAGCATTCAAGCCATTGGTGGACAGGATCGTAGCCTCATTGTTGATCTTAGCAATCGTTTCGGTCACATCCTTACCGTCAATCTTGATGGTAGCCTGGAGTTCAGTGCCATCCTCGGAGACCTTGAAGGTAACAGCCTTGTCACCGATCTTCTTGACAGCCTCGATGTCCTTCTTGCAGAAGAAGTACTCGATCTTGGTCACAGCGCCCTTCGTATCCTCGTTGAGCTTGAGAACACCGAGCGTGCCCAGCTGCTTGCCATCCTTGCTCTTGTCACCAGTCGTCCAGGTCCGGAAGGAGATGTTGATGTCGGTGAGGAAGATGCACTTGGCAGAATCAGTTTCCTTCTCGTCAGGAGTGAAGACATTGTAATAGGTAACCGTCTTTTCGTCATTCCAGTAGGCCTTCACGTACTCGGTGGTAGCAACGTTGAATTCCTTCTTGAAGGCATCGATCGGAGCGACCAGCTTGATAACAGCCTTGAGTTTGTCATTCTCCTTGTTCTTGTAGGCGACATAGTGAACAATTTCCTTGCCGGTGTTCTCCCAAGCCTCGTCCACAGTGATCGTCCACTTCAGGATGTGAGTACCCTCAACCTCGGTATTCTCAACCTCTTCGACAGTACCGATGTTCTTGATCTCCTTGCCCTTTTCATCTTTAACAATGTAGTTATTGTCAAAGACATTGTAGAGAGCGTGGAAAGCGTCCTTACTGAAGCCCAGACGGTTGTAGATGTTCACGTTCATGTATTCGACAGTGGTCATCAGTTCGAGAGAAGCCTTGTTGCAGTCGAAAGCGAACTTGTCCGTGAACTTGTATTCGGCGTCAAACGGCTCGGTGGTATCTTCCTTATCGGAGATGTAAACCTTGATGTAAGCATATTCAACGACGTCGTTGCCATGCTTGAGGGCGACACGAATGATCGGAGTACGACCAATGGCAGCCTCACCGGTGGTGGAATAAACCTTCGGAGTGAAGACACCGTCCTTGAGGTCAACAAAGTTGGCCTGATCGGTCTCGGAGCCCTTCGCACCAATGGCATACTTGTTGACCACGGCAAATTCCCAGGTCAGACCAAGAGCCTCCATTTCAGCAGGGGTGAGCTCAACCGGAGCAGCCTCAAGATTGTCAGCTCCTTCTTTCACCTTGTGAGCGGCAACGAGGGTCTTGAGGTCAAGGGAAGAGTTGAACTTCACCTGGACATCACAGGTCGCCTCAGCGTCTTTGAGGGCATCCTCGCCAGTCGTCCATGCAGCAAACTTATTGACGAAAGCTTTCTCGTCCTTTTCTCCGATACCCATGGAGGCACGGCGGAAATGAGCATCATCGATCTTAAGGGTCTCCTTGGCATACTTGTTAGTGAAGGCAATACCCAAGTCGCTGAAAGCGTTCTTCTGGAGCGTAGCGTAATCGGAAACGACAAACTCGCCGTCAGCGCGCTCGACATTCAGAGCAATCACGGAGAGAGAATCTTCGGAGGCAGGGGTACCAGTCATCTGAACTTCGACGGTCAGGATACCATCCTTGAAGCTCTTGAAGATAGGAGTGACCTTGAAATCCTTAGAAGCGGTAGCTCTGGTCTCGACTTTGCGCGCGTTGGAAACGACGAAGGACAGACCCGTGGATTCGCCTTCCTTCAGGAAAGAGAGGTCAGCGTTAGCCGGGTTCACGTGATACCTGGCAACAACCGTCGGAATCACCTCAACCGCAGCAGCATCCTTCGTGGTCTCCTTCTTAGGATCGTCAACGACCTGCTTGTTGATCTGCTTCTCATCCTTGGAGTCCTTCTTCACGAGATCCTTCGGGACAAAGGTGAAGTTGGTGAACTGCATAGCCTCGACACCGTCGATGTAGAGTTCAGGGAGGAAAACGAGGCTCTTCAGAGCAGCATCAAGAGTGATCACATAGCCTTTCTCGAGACCTTCCACACCGAGGAGGGTGAGGGTGCCGGCCTCAGGATCGTAAACAGCAGTGATAGCACCGGGAGCAACATAGGAGATCTCGGTAGCGGTCTTCACATACTCGCCCTTGGTGGCATCGTAAGCGTACTTGTCGAAGCAACCGGTCTCGGCATTCGGAACATAGTACTCGCCATTCTGGCCGTCCTTACCGGCGGCACCATCCTTACCAGCAGCAGCAAGACCGGTATCCTTACCGTCGATGAACCAGTTACCGTTCTCACCGATGGTCACGACAGAACCGGGAGTGCCGTCCTTACCGTCCTTACCGTCCTTACCGTTGGTACCGTTGGTGCCATCCTTGCCGTCCTTACCGTTGGTGATGTTGTAGGTGCCCTTGTTGGTCTTCACCTCAATACCATTCGCGGTAGAAGTGACGCTAGTCACAACCTCGCCATTGTTGATCTTATTCTGGAGATCAGTAAGTTGACCCTGAAGAGCAGCAATCTTCTCATCAAGACCCTTGATGTCTCCGGAATAATCCTTCTGGCAAGACACAGCTCCTACAAGTGCGGCTGCGATAGCTGCACTCGTAAGGAAGAATTTGAATTGCTTGTTCATAAATTGTTTGGATTAATGGAAAATAATTGAAAAAATTTGTTTCTTTTGCAGCTCGGCTCCCGGAAGGAGCCAACGATTTGTTAAGTTTCAGTTCTTAGAATTCCTCCTATAGTTTAAATGGTTATTCCACAGTGCTGATCACCACGCGGTTCAGATCGTTTTCGGCGAACGGCTGGACACGGTCGCCATTGGCCACGCAGGAGATGATCCGGGACTCGGCGACGCCACGCTCCGTGAGGAACGCCTTGACGGCGGCGGCACGCTGCTCGGAGAGCTTCTGGTTGATGCGCTTGTTACCGGTGCCCTTGTCGGCATGGCCGGCGCTGGCGATATTCACGCCCGGATTGGCCTTGAGCCAGTCGATGTAGCGGATGAGTTTCGCAGCCTCCTCGTCGGAAATGACGGAAGAGTTGATGGTGAAGAAGGTGTTTACCTGACGCATTTCGGCGGCAAGACGCTCGGCGGCAGCCCTTTCGGCGGCGAGCTTGTCAGCAGCGGCCTTTTCGGCGGCAGCCTTTTCAGCGGCGGCCTTTTCGGCAGCGAGTCTGGCAGCGCGCTCGGCATCCTGCTGGGCCTTGAGGGCGGCAGCGGCAGCCTCAGCGGCGGCAGCATCGGCAGCAACCTTGGCGGAAGTGCGGAAAGGCTTGCCTCCAAAGACGAACTTCAGGCCGGCGAGGGCGTTGTACTGGTAGTCCGGGTTGCCGGCCTTCTTGGAATTGAAACGGTCGCTGAGGACATTGCCGTTCACCTCAAGATTGAGGGAGAGGCGGTCCGCCAGACGGATGTCGAAACCGACACCGGCGCGGCCGACAGGAGTGATGAGCTTGTTGTCCGACCAGAGATAGCCGAAATACTGGGAAGGCGTGACCACCTTCACGTTGTTCGCGCCGTTCTTGAGACCCAGTGCAGCACCACCACCGACGAGGATGTACGGATTGAGGATCCGGGCGTGGTTGTAGCCGAACAGATTCGCAAGACTCAGGGTCAGATCCAAGTTGCCCTGGACGAAATTGAACTTGTACAGTTCGCTGGGGCTGACAGTGGAACCTTTACCCTGGATTCCGGCAGCTCCGAGACGAAGGCCGAAAACCGGGGTGAACTGGTAGCCGAAATTGACAGCACCAGCGGGAGAAAGCAGATTGGTGAAAGCGGACTCGCCCACGGTGTGAGCGACGCCACCCATCAACTGCCCGTAAGCATGAGGACGGAACTCGACGTTCGGGTCGCTCTTGCTCTGCTGCGCCATCGCCATGCCGGGGAGGAACGCAATGGCCAAAATCAATGCCAGGCTTTTGAACTTCATACTTATATTATTAAAAATATAGCCCAATTCTCGTGACACAATCCCACAAGATTTCAGCCCAATCGGCCGTAGTCCCGTCTGGAGAGTATCATATACGATGGCAAAATTAAGCAGAATTTTCTAGATTTCCCAACAATTTCAAAACTTTTTATGGAATTAATTGGGCAGGCATTCGTTTCTGAGAGGTTTTTCGTAAATTTGCACGCCGTACCCAAAACAGCATTTCATTTTCAATTATTTCATATGGCAACGACTATCGAACTCAACGAGCAGGAGCGCGGACGCCGGGAGTCCCTGGAGAAAATCCGTGAACTCGGGATCAATCCCTACCCCGCTCCCCTCTATCCGATCAATACGACCACCGCGGAGATCGCGGCGGGTTTCGACCCCGAAAAGGGGAATTTCGCCGACGTGTGCATCGCCGGCCGCATCATGTCCCGCCGTATCATGGGAGCCGCCTCCTTTATGGAGCTGCAGGACCACGCGGGCCGCATCCAGGTCTATGTCAAGCGGGACGAAATCTGCCCCGGCGAGGACAAGACCCTGTACAACACCGTGTTCAAGAAGCTGCTGGACATCGGTGACATCGTGGGTATCAAGGGTTTCGCCTTCATCACCCAGACCGGCCAGCTGTCCGTCCACGCGAAGGAACTCACGGTTCTTTCCAAGTCCCTCCGCGTCCTCCCCATTGTCAAGACCGACGCCGACGGCACCGTCCATGACGGCTTTGCCGATCCAGAGCTCCGCTACCGCCAGCGCTATGTGGACCTCGTCGTGAACCC
>Ga0247609_10004005_pt1 | contig 14772 bp, 13 predicted proteins | sample 172DNAGHGlowgp2_FD_193487 | JGI IMG/M metagenome (GOLD analysis project Ga0247609, IMG submission 193487) | Sheep rumen microbial communities from Palmerston North, Manawatu-Wanganui, New Zealand - 1728 DNA GHGlow gp2 | ecosystem: Host-associated > Mammals > Digestive system > Stomach > Rumen ...
ACCTTTGTAATCAACGCCGGTCTTTCCGCCGATGCTGCTGTCAGACTGAGCAAGAAGCGTCGTGGGAATCTGGATAAAAGCAATTCCTCTCAAATAAGTTGCAGCCGTAAAACCTGACATATCTCCTACAACTCCGCCTCCGAGAGCGACAATAAGGTCATGCCTGTCAAAACGGTTCAAAATAAGCTGTTCGTATATCTTATTTATCTCGTCGAGGTTCTTATTTTCCTCTCCCGCGGGTATTACACATTTTATAACAGCTTTTGCAACTTTATTTAGTATATCACATACTTCATCAGAGTAAAGTACATCTACGTTAGAATCTGTGATAAGACAGATTTTTCTGTTCTCAAAACCGATTTTCTTAATTTCTTCGCCAAGTTCCGCAAAATCTTTGCTATATACAATGTCATAGCACGGCTTTTCTTGATAGCATACGTTTAATATCTTTTCCATAATATTCTCCCCAAAAAAAGACTGTTGACCTATTATCAGCGTCAACAGCCTCGATTTTTAATCTATCTGCTGTGGTCCTTCCGTAATTCCACCACCGAACGTTCCGCTCAAAATACTCTGGAAATCACCTGAAATATCAACAGATGCAGGTGTAATAATAAATATATATCTGGAAATCTTCTGAAGATTACCTGATATTGCGAATGTCGAACCCGAAGTAAAATCAATGATCCTCTGTGCGATATCAACATCAAGACCTTCCAGATTAAGCACTACAGTCCTGTTTGCCAAAAGCGTTTCCGTTATCTCCCTTGCATCCTCAACAGACGTAGGTTTAATCACGCAAACCTCCATGCCTGCCGCAGATAATGCTTTTTTTGATCTGGTAGGAACAACTTTGGGAGTTGTCTTTTTCTTTTCCTCGGAAAGATCGATCGCAGGAACATCCTTTCCTATAGGAGTCGTATTGCTAAATATATCGTTTTTGGAACTGCTATCATAGTAGACATCATCAGAATCGTAATATCCGCTTTCATCATCTCCCGTAAGCTGTATTGCTTTTAAAAACTTATCCATTACGCTCATTATCTATATGCTCCTCATAATAATAATCCCAGCAAAAAACTACTTTAATATTATCGTAGGTTTATACCGTATGTCAAATCGCTGTTGTAACAAACAGGCTCTTTTCCACTTTATTTCAGGAATCTGTGGTTGACCCGCCGTCTGCCGATTCATCAATTGTTGCTTATGAATCATCAATATTCTGTGAAAGATTTTTGTCATATGATTCGGCATCCAGAATAATATAGTCATAAACTCTCAGGCCATATCTGGTTTTTGACTTAACAATTGAATATTCCTCGTTATCGTAAAGAACCTCGATCTGCTTAAAGTCGGCATATCCCTTGTTATAATTGTATACGCCCTTTAGTGTACCCGTCTTTCCGACTGTAAATGTCGCCGTCGAATCAGGCTTTATAAGCACATCTCCCGCTCTCAGCACATCCGTATCGATATAACAATCGGAATCATCCTCATTATAAATTGATATATTTACCGATTCAACCGTCTTATTTCCCTGCTCATCGTATTTATCCCGGAGAACACTCTTTGTACTGTCATTGTTATCGGAAACAAAATCCTGCGGGATCGTATAAAAACTCTTTTCTACAATGGCGGAATTAGGTATCTTCAGACCGTTATTGCTTTCAGTAAGAATCTCAACACTCAGGAATCTGTCCTTACAAAAAGTGATCATAGAATTGGTAAAAGACAACATAAAAAATTTATCACCGTTTCCGTTTGTAAAAGTAGACACCTTTGCCGATGAAACATCCTGATTCTTGATAAATTTTACGTCGACATACTGATGACTTTCAAGTTCTTTCGCCTGCTCTTCATCCTTAACATTGATGATTATTGACCAATCCTCACTGTCACAGATCTTATAAACCGGATCGCCCTTTTTTACAAGTGTGTTATTTATAAGCTGCTTCTTTTCATATTTGGACTGATCGAAATTTTCAAGTGTTATGTTCTCCGGAGAAAGATTCTCATAGCCGTCTGTTGAATAAATTACAATACCGGGTTCCTGCGCATTGATCCTGGCAATGGAATTATTCAGATTAAGAGACTCAATATCGCTTAAAAGACTGCTGTTTGAGAGCTTCTGAACCGTTCCGTCAAGACTGTTCTTAAAATCATATGCGGTATAAAAATTTTTTTCATCGAAAGTTGAAGTAAACGACATGATCTGAGATCTGAGTTCCGACATACTCTCATCATTCAGCGCCACTTCTTCCGATCCCTGTGATTTCAAATATTCAATAAGCTTCCCCGATTCATCGATAGTATAAACAAAGTCACCTGCCGCCGCTCTGCTACCTTCGGATGCGATATAATAAACATAGCCCGCACGGTCGGCCTGAACGATCTTCTCGCTTCTGATGGCGATAGCCTCATAAATGTTATTGGCAGAAAGAGATCCGTCCATAACCTGATAAGGTATCACGCGGTCTTTGCCGAGGTAAATGAAAACACTTATGATTATATATATTGCCACGGCAACAAAGAAAACCACTCCGATATTTAGATTATTTATGTTTTTGGGATACTTTGTAATTTTTCGGCTATTCTGGCCGGCCATATTATTAACCTTCTTCATACATTGAGCCGCGGTGATCCGCGGCTCAAATATCTCATACTTAAAATTTAAAGTGAAATAACAACCTTTGATTTTACGCTTTCGGGGAGTTCTGACTCATCCATTGAAAGACTGAGAACAAAATCAATATTAAACTTTTCGCCAAGCTTTTCGAGCTTGTCGATAGTTCCGGAAATATCTTTTCCTTCAAGACAGGATATTTTCAAAAAACTGTCAAAATACATTTGCTGGAGATCATGGTCCTGAGAAATAATACCACTGACGAAACCAATGAATTCATCGGAATTTTCTATCATAAACTCCGAGACGACTATCAGACGAATCTTATTGTTAAGTTCATACATGTGCTTGGTACTCTTATCAAGAAAGGCTACGGAACCGAGAACATTTTTTACCTCGGTGTTCACCTTGTCCAATAAGCATTTGGTCTTACCTTTTCCTTTTTTCCCAACAATTAACTGAACCATCGGCATACCCTCCCGCAAGTAAGTATTTTATCGATATATTAATTATAGGATATTAGGTGCTAAAAGACAACATCATTTAACGATTTCGTTAAGCATATTAGTCATGTCTGAATACAATGTATCACCGTCTGTATCGCGCATAATTACTGCGATGTACGGATTACCGCTTCCATCTTTCGCAAGCAGGATAAGGCAATGTCCGGCAGCATTTGTGGTACCGGTTTTACCACCGATAACAGTGACTCCGCTCGGTGCTGCCACATCTCCTCTGAGATACCCGTTTGTATTATCAATTGTCCTTGATTGGCCTTCACCGTTTTCATCGGTCCACTTTACATCATAAGAATTCATGCTGATTATCTCTGAAAACTTATCATATTTCATAGCGGCACTGAAGATCAGATACATATCATATGCGGTAACAAGGTGATCTTCAACATTAAGACCGTTTGGATTCTTGAAATTAGACTGAGTCGCACCAAGTTTTAAGGCTTCGGCATTCATCATATCGGCAAAAGCCTCAATGGAGCCCGCAAGATTAGTCGCAATAAGATTTGCCACATCATTTGCGGAATAAATAAGAAGCGCATAAAGTGCTTCGTTCAGCGTCATCGAGCAGCCTTCCTTAAGTCCGAGTGCCTGAGCTCCGCTCTCATTGGCATATACCGATGAGTCTGCAACAAGCACCTTATCAAGCTGATCTCCGAAATATTTAAGCGCAATATAAGCAGTCATGACTTTCGTCAGACTGGCGGGTTTAAGTCTTTCATGTACGTTCTTTGCATAAAGTGTTCTTCTTCTGTTAATGTCAAACAGACCGGCACTTGCTTTGTCATTGACCTGCATGTCCTGGCTGGAAATATCCTCTACATCGGCAATACACTTATCTGCCGCAAAAGGCTCACATCTGTTACTTGTTGTTGATTTATCAATCGAATACTTTGCTTCGTATGGAATTGAAGAACATCCGCTCACAAAAACAGATGACAACATCAACACTATAGCAAAAAAAGAACAAGGCTTACTTATACATTTCACGCCACTCAAGATCTCCTCTATCCAAAGATTTAATAAGCAGTTCTGCTGAAGCAAGATTAGTTGCAACCGGGATGTTATGCATATCGCAAAGAGTCATGACATTGCTGATGTCAGGCTCATGTGATTTAACAGTGAGCGGATCTCTCAAAAAAATAACAAGATCGATCTCATTATGTTCAATAGCTGCTCCAAGTTGCTGTGCACCTCCGAGGTGTCCCGCAAGATACTTATGAATACTAAGATTTGTAACTTCTTCTATAAGTCTGCCCGTTGTTCCCGTGGCGAAAAGATCGTTTTTACTCAATATACCCCTATATGCTATACAGAAATTCTGCATAAGCTTCTTCTTTGCATCATGTGCAATAAGCGCAATATTCATTTCTATCTGTAACCCTCCCTAGATATACTTGTTGCTTTGCAATCTGACATTAAGGACAATTCCCATGCCCGCATACATGCTTAAAAGTGCCGAGCTTCCGGCACTGATAAACGGAAGCGGAAGTCCCGTATTGGGAAAAAGGCCGGTAACAACGGATATATTGATGAATCCCTGAAAGCCGATCCATGCTCCGATTCCCGCAGCGAGTAGCTGTCCTGCTTTGTCTTTAGCCCTAAAGGAGATCAAAAAACATCTGACCGAAATTATTAAGATCAGAATAATGACCGCGCATCCCCCGATGAAGCCAAATTCTTCTCCTATAACCGCAAAAACAAAGTCTGACTGAGGCTCCGAAATAAATCCCGCGTTAAGTACCGTAACATCATCCGTGTTATATCCTTTTCCGCGAATTCCGCCGGAACCTATTGCCATAAGCGAATGTAACGTCTGATAAGCTTTATCTGTTGTGAAATCTTCCGGATGCAGCCATGCAAGTATTCGGTCACCCTGATAATCATGCAATATCTTGCCAAAAACAATCCCCCAGCCGTTTACCGCATCACTGATAACAAATAATACAAGCGGAACCGCCACAGCAAGCGCTATTGCAACAAGTTTCCAGTCCATTCCGGCAACAAACAACATGCATGCAAAAGTAACAAAGATCATAATGCACGTTGAAAGATCCGGCTGCAAAATAATAAGTAAAACAGGAAGACTCAGTAAAGCAAAACAAACAAAGATAAAGCGTATATCTTTAACTTTATCTTTATATTTCATAATAAACTGAGCAAAAAATAAAATCAATAATATTTTGGCTACCTCGCAGGGCTGTATTCTGACACCGGGTACAAGCTGTAACCACCTTCTTGCACCATTAATTCTCTTTCCCATACTAGTAAAGATAAGTGCCAAAATGACAAGATTTGCAATATAATAGAGCCAATTAAACTTCAGTAAAAAGTTATAATCCACAAGTGACAAAAAGACCATAACCAAAAAACTAAATATTGAGCCGCCAATAACAGATGTTTTCAAGCTCGGAAAAGAGGACGTGACGGCAAGGATACCAAAGATATTTGTTATTAAGATCATTGTCACAAGGAAAAAATCATATTCAGTTATCTTATATTTTTTCAGCATTTCACGCATTTAATTTCTCCAAACTTTAGTCCTCGCGTCCGCCTCCGACAAGAGCTTCTCCTCCACCGAGAATTTCATCAAGTGTCTTATATTCAAAATAGTATTCAAGAACCTTTTCAGTAATCTGGGCCGCATAACTTGATGTATATCCGTTTGCAACTCTGGTAGCAACCGCAATTTTAGGCTGCTCGTTCTTATCACTGTACGGTGCATAACAGACAAACAGCGAATGGTTGGGATTCCATCCTTCTTCCGCCGTTCCGGTCTTACCCGCAACAGGGCAACCTTTATTTGAAAGCTCGCTGTAATAAGGCTTATCCATTACTACTTCTCTCATTCCATGATGAATGAAATCCCAATAAGCCTGCGGCATATTTATCTGATTTCTGACCTTAGCGCTGTTATCTTTCATTTTGCCGTAGGAATCAAGCGCAATTTTGTCAACCAATGTAAGATCAAAGCATTTTCCACGGTTTGCAACAGCTGTAATATATCTTGCAAGACCTACAGTTGAATATTCGTTAGTATCCTGACCGATAGCGCCACGAACAGCATCTTTGGTTGCAACTTTTGGTTCCGCTTCGGCAATCTCAATTCCGGATTTATCTGTAAGTCCATATTCTCCGGCATATTTAGCAAGTTTTGCACAGCCAAGATCGCTGTCATATTTATTGCCACTTGTTCCCAATCGATAACCGACTTCATAGAAAAAACAGTTACATGAATTTCTGATACCACCGACAACATTGAGTGAACCATGTCCGCCTGCTTTCCAACATTTTGCAGGATGATCGAGTTTATTGAAAATTCCGCTACAACTTATAGTCGAAGTTGTAGTTATAACATTCTCCATAAGTCCCGCAGTAGCTGTTACCATCTTAAATGTCGATCCGGGAGCGGTCTTCTCAAGAGTGGCATGATTGTACATAGGTTTAGCATTGGATTTATCCGTCAAAAGACTTGTAAGATAATCCGGATCGCCATTACTAAGACGATTGTTGTCATAACCGGGATATGATACAAGCGCCAGAACATCACCGGTCTGTACATCGGTAATTACCATGGAACCGGTACAAGGATACAAGCCAAGCTGTGCAGGTGTAATATCAAGTTTTTCCAACCTGTTACGCAAAAATACGTAAGGCGAAATCCCACCATTTTTCCAGATTGTAAGTTCATCGGGATCAATATTTTCTGCTTTTATGATTCCCTGCTCCAAGAGGACATTGCATACCTGCCTCGGAGATATTGTATCGGAATAAAGCATGTGCTTATAAAGATATGTATCAAATACATGATCGTTATTAAGGCCGTATTGCTTTGTGGCACCCTTACCTTCTTTTCCCGCTACAATATAATTTACGATCTCTGCGTAAGTTTCATCCGAATCGGCATAGAGATTTTCAATATCAAGCTTAGATGCATCAACCCATTCATTTATTATCGCTCTGTCAATATATTGGGAAAGAGAAATGGTTCCCGCTTTCCATTCCTTATTTATCTTAACGAAATCTTCGTCATCCTTATCGGCTGAAATGATCGGATAATTCGTATCCTTTAAGATATCCAAAATATGATCCATATATTCCTGATATTCTTCCGGAAGCTGACTTTTAGGAGTTTTCTTATTCAGGAGTTCATCCTTGATTGCAGCGATTGTTTCTTTTTTCTTGGGAACAAAAGCTGCATACAAAGCCTTTTCGTTTTCCTGTGCATCAGCATTTTTAAATTTTGAAATATCTATAATATCATTCACAAAAAGATTTATATATGCGTCATATATAGGGAGCCACATCTGGTTCGCACTGGGCTTCTCATCAAAAACGGGACCGCGTTTTGAATCTTTAAGTTTATCCAGAAGAATGGTTGCAAGATTTTTTTCAAGAATCTTATAGCATCCCTTGGTAAGTTCTTTATCGATGGTAAGATACACATCATGACCTGCGACAGGAGCAACACTGTCACTTACTTCAAGAATATGTCCTGTTTTGTCAACGTGAATGGTATCTTTTCCTTTTGTTCCCTGAAGTTCACTTTCAAGTGACTTTTCAATACCTGATTTTCCGACAATATCATTCATATCATATTTTTGTTCTTTATCATCGTCGGAACCGGCTTTTGCAAATAAGCCTTTTTTATTGTCTTCCGTTTCGTCGCCTGCTTCTTTATTAAATTCATCAAGCTCTGAGACAGATATTTTTCCCGTATAACCAAGAATGGGCGAAAAGCAGAAGAAATCATCATCATACATTCTCACATAGCTGCTTGTAATATCAACGCCCTCAAGCTGATCTTTGCTCTCCAAAATTGCAGCGGCAGTTTCTTCCGAAACTCTAGAAGAAATAGTGGTCGCAAGATAATTCTGAAAGCCCTGTTTAGCCATTTTGTATCTGATAACCAGTATCTTAAATCCCATTTCGGGCGAATAGCCCTTCATGGCCTCAAATGTTTCTCTGCTCTCATTTTGAGGATCCGTATAATCTCCAATACTGAAGCTATAGCAAAGATCTTCAACTACCTGTTTGGCTGTCTTTACTTTTTCTTCGGTTTTAAGCTCCTTTACGGAAGCTCTTCCGTAAGCATCCCTAAGGAACTTAAGAATATCCGATTCATTCTCCGGCTTAAAAATATATTTTCCCGAAACATCTCTCACGATATCAAAATCAAAATCTATTTCATCGTTGTTAGCCTCGATGATCTCAATAGTCTTCTTGAGTGTTTCATTGATCATACGATTTTTATCACTCATTTTCATATCTGCATATACATCTTCTATCGTTACGGAATCTGCACGTTCATCGTGAGCAAGAAGGTTTTTGTTTCTGTCATAGATACATCCACGGGGTGCAGGTATATACTTGTCCTTAATTGTTTCGTTGGTTGCCGTTTCTTTGTAATAATCTCCCATAATTATCTGCAAATAAAACAAACGCGCAAGCAAAACACAGGCAAAAGCCACAACTACGCCGGCAAGCATTACTGATCTTGAAGTTATGAACTTTATAAATTTCTCTTTGATCTCGTTAAACAAATTTTTTCTCGCTCCTTTGTTCCTTCTCAAGAATTCGCTCATGTATCTTTAAGACAAGCGGATAATAGAAAATTGCAACAAGCGCAGTATAGACAACTCCGGGTATTATCGTGTTCATCATATAATAACCGATATCAAATCGCTTTCTGAACAAGAGTAGCAAAACATAACAAACAAAATTGTAGATAAAATCAGAAACAGATATTATCGTGATGGGGATTGCAATATTCTGAGAATAAAAGACCTCGTTCAGTTTTCCCACAAGGAACCCGAGATACATATAGATAAGCGCATAAAAACCGAGGTGACCAAAAAATATATCAATCAATAAACCACCAAAAAAACCTGTCAAAAGTCCCGGCTTTTCTCCACGTAAAAAAGCAACCGTGGTCACGAAAACTAGCATAAGATCCGGTGTAACACCACCAAAATCCAATACTCTGTTAAAAACTGAAATCTGCAATGTAAACGTCAATATCGCCAATAAAAAATTTACTAATACTCTTCTTATACTCATATTATTTTTCTTTTGGTTTAAAGGGTTTGGGGTCCTTTACAACAAGCACTATATCCAAATGCTCAAAATCAACCACCGGAGTAATCGTTCCCTTTTTCGTATTATCAGGCTCATTTTCAATGCCTGAGATACTTCCGATCAAAACATTGGGAATATATTTTTCACTGATGGTGGACGTCACTACGGAATCTCCAAGCGCAACCTTGTCGTCTTTCAGTCTTGAAAAAGTAATATTTCCGCTGTAGTCATACTCTTTAAGACTACCCGAAATATTAAGGTTTTTCTTTAAGCTCAAAATTGTTCCGGTACAATTATTGTCATCCGAAATAATTGTACGAACCTGAGCCCAGTCAGGTCCAAGCTTGACAATACGTCCAACAAGGCCTCCGTCGGCAAGAACATTCATGTCAACTTCAAGTCCGTCGTCTTCTCCCTTGTTAATGGTAAATGAGTCGTACCATTTGCCGGGCTCTTTTGCCACAACCCTTGCGCCAACAGTAACAAACTTATGTTGATCGTCGAGTTCTTTAAGCTCACGAAGTTCTATAAGTTCGTATTTATCCTGCTGTAACTGGCTGTTTTCAATTGTAAGTTCATCTACTTTTGCTTTAAGTCTTTCGTTCTCGTCAAGAAGCCTTGAGATTTCTGCCAATCTGTCCGTCTTATTTTTTATCTTGGTACCGACAGTCGTGATGCCTCTTTGAAGCGGCATCATAAAGACACTTGCAAAAGCATTTATCGGTCCTTCAAGCGGACCTGTATTAATCTTGTCTGCATTAAACGTTATGATCATAAGAACAATACATAATGCAGTTAAAATAGAGAGAAGATATTTACTGGGGACAGTAAACTCTTCTCCGTTTCTCCTAATAACAGGGCTCATTATTTATCCTCTTCGATTCCATAAGCAAGAACCTTGTACTGGTCATCTTTAATAATCTTAGAAAGACCAAGGGCAACAGAACCAATCGGGTTCTCGGCAAGATTAACATTAAGGCCTACACCGTTTGAAAGTCTCTGTGCAAGGTGGCAGATCTGAGATGCACCACCTGTAAGGTAAAGTCCGTGCTTGAAGATATCTGCAGCAAGCTCCGGAGGAGTTCTCTCAAGTGTAGCTTTAATATTATCAAGGATTACGTCAAAGCTCTCAATAAGAGCCTGATTGAGAAGATCTGTAGGGATCATTCTCTCTACGGGAAGACCTGTTACGATATCTCTTCCGTAAACGACTGCATCCTTACCCTCTTTTTCAAGATCCTTAAGTGACATTTTTACAGTTTCCGATGTTTTTTCACCAATAAGAAGACCAAATTCCTTACGGATAACGGTTCTTATCGCCTCGTCGAACTTCTTTCCGCCGACTTTGATAAGTTTGCTGACAACGATTCCTCTGAGTGAAAGAATTGAGATCTCTGTTGTGTCATATCCGACGTCAACAACAAGTACACCCTGTGAATTCATAACGTCAACATTCATTCCGAGACCGTCAGCCAAAGGCTTCTTAACCATCATGATCTTCTTGGCTTTAATTCCGGCATCATTTATAAGATCGTGGAAGGCACGTCTTTCTACTTCCGTAACATCCCTGGGAACTGCAATATAAACTTCACAAGGCTTAACCGAACCCTTCATCTGATCTGTCAAAAAAAGCTTTACGAGAGCTTCCATGTGTTCGATATCAGCAATAACACCACTGCTAAGAGGATATGTGATCTGAATCTTATCGGGAGCTTTCTCATACATTTCGTATGCAGAATTACCATACGCAAAAACTCTTGTCTTGTTTTCGATGGCGATCATGTTCTTCTCAACGAAAAGCCCGTCCTCATCTCTGTTGTAAATTTTAATGTTGCTGGTTCCAAGATCGATTCCAAATATGTTACTCAAAACGTCCTCCTTATTGCCATAACAGCCCTTTTTCTTCAAAGCTGTAATATGAGCGATCTCCTATAATTATATGATCCCTTAAATTGATATCAAGCATTGCCCCCGATTCTCTGATCTTATTGGTTATCAAAACATCCGATCTGCTCGGAGACGGATCTCCTCCCGGATGATTGTGCACCAATATCAGATTTGAAGCTCCTGTTTTAAGAGCATGAATAAAAACATCTCTCGGTGATAATGAGGCTGAATTGACAGTCCCCATGGACAAAAGAACTTCGCGGACAAGCTTCAATCTGTTGTTAAGACAAAGTAAAAAGACCCTCTCGGATTCTTCATGCCTTAGCTTTTCCATAAAATATTCCGCAACCATAGACGGATCGTTGCATAAAAGTCCGATATCCGCTTTCTGGCAAGACATTCTCTTTGCAAGCTCAGCAATACACTTAAGTTTTACCGCCTTCACTTCCCCAATGCCGTGAACTTCCATAAGTTCTTCAACAGAAACACAGAAAAGACTGTTTAGCCCTTTCTCTTTTCCTCTACCCATTGCCATAACTTTCTTTGCTATATCAACCGGAGATGCGCTGCTGCTTCCTGTTCGTATTATAATCGCAAGAAGTTCGGCATCGGTCAGACTTTCCGGACCTGACTTTAAAAAGCGCTCATAGGGAAGCTGGTCCTCATATGTTCTGTGCTCTTTAAAAGAGATATCTGATTGCTTCATGTGATTCCTCCTGATACAAGCTTTCCGGGCGATCAGAATGAATCAAAATCATACAGCTATTAGTTTAGCACAAGATAAGGCCTGCATCTACAAGATTTTGCAAAGTCTTTAGTATACCGATCTTGGCGTGCGGCCATGTAAGGCCTCCCTGGAAGAATACAGAGTAAGGTTCCTTGATGGGACCGTCAGCCGAAAGCTCTATTGAAGAGCCCGAAACAAAGGCACCTGCAGCCATTATTACCTGTGAATCATATCCCGGCATATCCCATGGCTCGGGAGTTACAAATGAATCAACGGGAGCCGCAGCCTGAACACCTTTACAAAATTCTATAACACCCTCAGGCTTTCCGAATGTGACAGCCTGTATGATGTCATGTCTTTCTTCCTTGCCGTCCGGACAAACGGAAAATCCGAATTTCTCATAAATATTGGCAGCAAATATTGCACCTTTAAGCGCACTTGCAGTTACTGTAGGTGCAAGGAAAAGTCCCTGATAGAAAGAAGGAAGTATTCCGAGTGAAGCGCCAACTTCTTTTCCAAGTCCGGGTGAAGTAAGCCTAAATGCCGCATTTTCAACACATTCTTTTTTGCCCGCAATATAACCACCGATTGGAGCAAGTCCGCCTCCGGGATTCTTTATGAGAGATCCGACAACCATATCGGCGCCTACATCTGTAGGTTCGATTCTCTCGACGAATTCTCCGTAGCAGTTATCTACCATGCATATAACATCACTCTTTATGCCCTTAATAAATGCAATAAGCTCTCCTATTCTCGATACGGAAAGAGTCGGTCTTGTCTGATATCCCTTTGACCGCTGTATGGTAACAAGTTTTATGTTCTCGTTCTCTTCGAGAACCTTTTTGATATTGTCATAATCAAAACTTCCGTCAGAAAGAAGATCCACCTGTGAATATGTGATTCCATACTCTGCAAGAGAGCCCTTTGATTCTCTTATTCCGATAACTTCTTCAAGCGTATCGTAAGGTTTTCCTACAGGAGAAAAAAGCATGTCTCCGGGTCTTAAATTACTCATAAGAGCAAGTGCAAGCGCATGAGTTCCGCATGTTATCTGCGGACGAACAAGCGCATCCTCGGTGTGAAACACTGATGCATAAACAGCTTCCAGCTTTTCCCTTCCGATATCGTTGTATCCGTAGCCCGTTGTTCCCATAAGACATGCTTCACTTACCTTATTGTCCTGCATAGCTTTAAGAACCTTGAGCTGATTATACTCAGCAGTCTCATCTATCTTCTTAAATCTCTCCGCGAGCTCCTCAATAATAATTTCTCCGAATCTGTGCACCTTCTCTGAGATGCCGAACTCATCATATAACTTGTCTATTGTCTGATTTAATTCACTCATTTTCATATATCCTTAGTATTTCTTCCAAAACGAGATTATCGTCTCTGTTAAATGCCGATTTGTCTATCCAGCGAACTTCCTTTTCTCTTCGAAACCATGTGAGCTGCCTCTTCGCAAAATGCCTTGTGTTTCTCTTTATCAGATATATCGCTCTTTCTAGGTCGTATTCGCCGTCAAGATAGCCGAATATCTCTCTGTATCCAAGGCTTTGCATTGATGTCGCGGTCTTTGGAATATCCATTTTTCGAAGTTCTTTAACTTCATCGACAAGACCTTCTTCTATCATGGCATCAACTCTTTTATCAATTCTTGAATAAAGAACTTCCCTGTCATCCGTAAGCACAAAGTAGTAAAAATCATAAGGCGAAACTTTTTCGCTCTGCTCCTTGTTGTGCTCGGATATCTTCCTGCCGGTCTTTTTATAATATTCAAGAGCACGTATAACCCTCTTTGAATTATTTTCATGTATCAAAAGAGCTGACTCGGGATCGACACTTTTTAGTTCCTCATAAATACCGGAAGTGCCTTCTTTTCTGACTCTTTCTTCAAGTTCATGTCTTATGGTATTATCTTCATCCGTCTCGGTAAAATCAATATCATAAAGAACCGCCTGAATATAAAAGCCTGTTCCACCGACAAGTATCGGCACTTTTCCTCTTGATGAAATATCTGTAATGGCATCTTTCACAAGTTTCTGAAACATAAAGACGTTAAAGTCCTCTTTCGGGTCAAGAAAGTCGATCAGATGATGAGGGATACCACCCATTTTTTCTTTGGAAATCTTGTCCGTGCCGATATTCATATATTTATAGACCTGCATAGAATCAGCGGAGATTATCTCTCCGCCTATCTTTCCGGCAAGCTCTATTGATAATTTGGATTTTCCCACCGCAGTGGGCCCCGTTAAAACAATCAGCTTTTGTTTATTCATTCCACAACTCGTTTAAACTTTTTATCAATTTCATACTTTGTCATCGATATGATCGTAGGTCTTCCGTGAGGGCAATTATAAGGATTGTCAAGAGTAAGAAGTTCGTCCAAAAGAGCTTCCATCTCTTCCTTGGTCATCTTGGTATTGCCCTTAACAGAAGCCTTGCAGGCCATGCTCGCGATCTTATAATTTATCACATCCGGTGTCCTGTCAAGATTTGTCTCGTGCGACAGTTCATCAAGGATTTTGATAAAAAGATCCTTCTCATCATCACATCCAAAAAGATCCACCGGAATAGCTCTCATCGCATATTCATGTCCGCCAAAGTTCTCGATGTTAAAGCCTATCTTTTCAAAATACTGCCTGTAGCGAAGGAAAAGTTCCTCCTCAGCAGAAGCCAAAGTTACGATAACAGGCGGATTTACCATCTGTGAAAGCATTTCGCCCGATTTGTATCTCTTTATCATGCGCTCGTAGTTTACTTTCTCATGCGCAGCATGCTGATCCACAAGAAGCATCTTATCTTTGTAACCGATGATCCAGTATGTTCCGAATATCTGACCAAGAATCTCATACTCTTTGACATTCTCTTTGCTCAGAACTTTCTCTTCAAAGAGATCCAGCTGTACGGGCTTTTCAACTATAATAGCTTCCGAAGGCTTAATT
>Ga0247609_10004006_pt1 | contig 14770 bp, 6 predicted proteins | sample 172DNAGHGlowgp2_FD_193487 | JGI IMG/M metagenome (GOLD analysis project Ga0247609, IMG submission 193487) | Sheep rumen microbial communities from Palmerston North, Manawatu-Wanganui, New Zealand - 1728 DNA GHGlow gp2 | ecosystem: Host-associated > Mammals > Digestive system > Stomach > Rumen ...
TCCTTACTGCTGTCCCATCTGGGCATTATTGATGCTCTCACTCTGTGACTGGTGCTCGATGTAGTCGTTCTCCACACGGCTCTGGTGCTGACGGAACTGCTTCTTGGTATTTCCGAAGTTGTAGGCAATGCTGACCGTGAAGCCCTGCATCGGTACCTTGATCTGCATGTGGTTGGTGAAGTCCTTGCCGCGGCTGTAGGTCTCGATATTCAGTTTGCCACCGTTACCCAGTCCCGTCATTGCCGACAAGGTGAGTGTCAGTTTGTCGTTGAGGAAGGTCTTCGAGAGGTTAGCGGTCAGGATGTTGAAGCCCGTGCTCCATCCCTGCAGGGTATACCGCTTGGTGGAGGTGATGAGGTAGGCACCGAGTTTGATATCGGCAGACAGTGTCTGCTGGAGTCCCACCATCGCATTGGCATGCCATCCGTTATTCTTCAAGTCGAGTGCCTTGGAACGCATGTCGCTATAGTCGACACCACCGTTAAGGAACAGGCGGGTGTTCTTATGCAGCATCCACTGGACATAGACATTCAGACTGCTGACATGGTTCTTTCCCGTATTGTCGTAAGTCGTGTTCAGCAGGTTTGCATCGTCATAGAACGAATACTGCTCGATGGCATTATCGGTAAAACTGTGACGCAGGTTGACGTTCAGCATCAGTTTCGAGGTAAAGGTGTTGAACACCAGTCCCACACTATGCGTCTTCTCGGTATCCAAGTCGGGATTACCATAGGTGAGTGCCGTGGGGTTCGAGCGGTCCACATAGGGGTTCAGGTAACTGATACCAGGACGTGAGATACGCATGTTATAGGTCAGTCCGAGGTTGGTGGCAGGAGCGAAACTGTACGAAAGACTTGCCGAGGGCACCAGGTTGCCGTAATTCGTCGTGAAGTCATCACCGTTACCAAGGTGGTAGTTCACACGCTGCCATGTCTGCTCATAGCGGAGTCCTGCCTTCCCGCTCCATTTCCCAAACTTGCTGACAAACTCCGCATAGCCGGCAAGGATGCTGTTCTTATAGTCATACTCCGAGCTGAGGTCCTCACTATAGACATCGGCAAGATAGTATTTCGCGTCAGAGGTCGCCTTACGATGACTGAACTTGAGACCGGCATTCAGCGTCGTGCTCTTACTCAACGGGGTGGTATAGTCGGCTTGGAAGATATGGTCGGTGGTACGCTCCTTATTATCAGAGAAGCGGTCGGTGAGGTTCAGCCATGTCGTCTGTGCGCTGGTAAGGTCAAACTTATTGTCCATCTCATTATTCGTGGGGGCATACGTCAACTGGTAGGTCAGCGCCAGACTGCTGGTACGCTCCTTGTTGAGGAACCGCTGGTAGTCGATGCTGCCGTTGAAGGAGGTACGTCCCATCTTCATATCGGTAGTGGTACCATAGGAATAGCCGTTGCCATACAGTCCGCCACCCATATTAGTGGTGCTATAGCCGTGGTTCTTCACACGGAAGGAAGTGATACCCGCCGTCAGACCTAAGGTGCTCATCGAGTCTACATCATAGCTCAGCGAGAGGTTACCCATGGTGAACGGTGTCTTGGGCTTGGAAGACGACTCAGTGACGATCTTCGACGCCATGGCTCCCAACTGCTCTTGCTCCATCGTCGTGGTCGTCGCACCGGGATTAGAGTGGTTGAACATCACATTGGCACTGTAGGTCAGTTTCCCTTGCTGTCCACTGACGAAAGCACTACCGCCCCAGCTCTTGTTACCTGCCTGGGCACGGACATTACCGTTATAGCCGTCCATCGTACCACCCATCGTGGCAGCCATCTCCTTATTCATAATGATGTTCAGCACGCCGGCACCACCCTCCGCATCATATTTTGCACCGGGGTTGGTGACCACCTCGATACTCTTCACCATCGAGGCAGGCATCGCCTTGAACACCTGACTGGGGGCTGACGACATCATCATGTTAGGTTTGCCGTCCACATAGACCTTGAAGGAACTGGAGCCGTTGACGGTGATATTATCCTCACCGTCCACTGTCACCATAGGCACCTTACGCAACATGTCCAGTACGGTGGAAGCCTTGGCATCGGCATCGTTCTTCACGTCATAGCTGATCTTGTCGACATCTGCCTTGACATTACGGCGCATACGGGTCACGGTGACACCGTCCAGGTCCTTTGACCAGGTAACACTGTCGTTCACATGGGTGTTGTTCTCCTGAGCCATCACCAGTGTGGCGACAAGACTCATCATGAGGGTGATAACTGTTTTCTTCATATCGTTTCTTGCGTTTTGTTTTTTTCTGATGCAAAGGTATACACAAACCGCAAGGTAGCCAAATCTCTTTCGACGAAACACCCCCCGTCTTTCGACGAAATAAGTCGCAGACTACCGATAGATGAAGAAATGCCCTCCGTCGCTATGGGCATATTTCTGTAATAGTGTCTGGATAAAGCGGGCATTTCCTGCCACTCGCTCTTCCTGACCGTCATAACCATTGATGAGCACGACCAGATGGCGTGTCTCGATGGTGATTTTCGTACGCTCATGGTCACTGGTGGGTGTGCCTACCCCACCCTCGGCATCACGATAGACGGGCAGTCCGTGGATATTAATCATCCCCCTGCCGATACCCTCGTAAGGTTCACCTTCCCTGCCGACACCTAATGTCAGGGTGTCACCCACAAACTTGTCGGCATCAAAACCGCCAATGCTGTAGCCATAGGCGATAGAGGCAAGGTTGATGAGGTCTACCAGCGTGTCTATCTGGTACAGTTCCTTTCCTTGCAGCATCCTTCTGATCAGCGCTTCCGACGCAGGGCGATAACGTGAGGGGTCCTTGCCACATGCCTTATAGACCCTACGGGTGGCAGCGATACCACTTAACTCTTTCAGCGACTCGGTGGTCAGTTCCTGCCGATAGCGTTCCCCCATCTCATGAATCTCCTGCCACAACGCCTCCGAGTAGGCGGTATTCACCACCTCAGCCTCCACACAAGCCCCCACGAACCCGGGGCATACCGTCTCTATCTCATTCGATACTATTACTTTCATCTTTTCCAACGAATTACCCTGCAAAGTTAATCAATTTTCTTCTTTTCTTTTATGGTTTCAAAAAGATTTGCTAATTTGCAGTAGATAATTAAATTTAAAGCAATGTCTGAAGAAAAATAACATTTGGGGTGAGAAGCATGTTATATGTATGTTATATGTATGTTATATGTTCAGCAAACATATAACATGCTTTAAAGCCTCTGGTTATCGGGGGTTGCGCCCTGTCATGTTATATGGTTATATGTTTTTGCGAAATTCTTTTTTTATTCAACACAAAGGTACAGAGATACAGAGTCTTTATTATTTCTCTGTGTCTCTGTATCTCTGTGTTTACCAATAATCCCTAAGCCCCTTGGGGATAGTTCTTTACCCCTAAAAGATGCCTTGCATGACCCATAGGAGATATCGGAATACCCCCATAACTGATATCGGAACGAGGGATAAACTATATCCTTATCAAATAGCAGGAGCTATTCCTATACCAGATGCTCTATCAGGTCGGCGCGCTCACCAGGCAGCATGTCGATGACAGGAATCTCAATCATCGTGTAGCAACCCGGTTGCTGACGCATGGAGGCACGAGCCACATTGACCAGTACCTGAGCCGTCAGAGCGGGGTTGTTGATACTCATATTGAACTCGAGACGCTGGTTCTGCGTCTTACCACTCACGCCCTTGCGGACCAGGTTGACACCATGACCCATATCCTTCACGGCATCCACCGACTCCACGGCGAAGACATGCGTCTCGTCATTAGCGAAATAGGGGTCAGCCTTGATATCCTTCGTCACCTGCTCCAAGGTGTAACCATCCTCCAGCTCGACATATACCATGCGGCGATGGATGCCCTCACCGAGGGGGATCGTCATTGACAGCGCATTCTTCACACCAGCCTTCGAACGGACACAGACAGAGTGCCCCATCAACATACCGGGACCGAAGTTCGTGTAGCTCAAGCCCTTAGGAGCCAGACTCTGCATCAGTGTGCGGACGATAGAGTCGGAACCCGGGTCCCAACCAGCGGCAATCACACTGACGGTATTCGTCTGCTTGTTAATCTCCATCAGACGCTCACGATAGCCACGGATATTGGTGTGGATATCGAAAGAGTCAACGGTATTGATACCCAATGGGAGGATCTGCTTGGCATACTCCTCACAAGAGCGGGTAGGTGTGGCAAGGATGGCAACATCGACATCCTTCAGTTCCTTGATATCCTTCACAACCTCATAGGGAGCCAGCTCAGCGGGTTTGTCAGCAGCTCCGCTTCTGCGTACTACTCCTGCAATCTCAAAATCGGCGGAAGCCTCCAAGGCCTCAATGGTAAACTTGCCGATATTGCCGTATCCAACGACGGCGGCGCGAATCTTTTTCATCTTTTTCTATTGTATTTAGTTGTTTTTATGCTCTAATCGGTTGCAAAATTACACTTTTTCAACGAAAAACATAACGAAAAGCAAGAATATTTTCTAAAAAGGTGACCTTTTGCCACAATTCGTCTCTATTTGAAGGCTCCATACAATAAATCGCCAGCGAAAAGCGTTTATATGATTGTATTAATACAATAACGTACGTATGATAGATTACATTAAGGGTGAGTTGACAGAACTGACCCCAGCATTGGCAACCGTTGAAGCGGCAGGTGTGGGATATGCGTTGAATATCTCACTGAACACCTATAGTGCCATCCAAGGAAAGAAGGAGGTGAAGCTCTATGCCTATGAGTCAATCCGCGAGGATGCCTACGTGCTTTACGGTTTTGTGAATAAGAAAGAGCGTGAGATGTTCGAACTGCTGATCACCGTCAGCGGCGTAGGTCCCAACACGGCACGCATGATGCTCTCGTCGATGAGTGTGCAGGAGCTGTGCACCGCCATCTCGACGGGTAATGAGCGTATCGTGAAGGGCATCAAGGGCATTGGCAAGATGACTGCCCAGCGCATCATCGTCGACCTTCGCGACAAGATTGTCGCACTGGGTATTGCCGACGAGATACCGGCAGGCGGCACGATGGCGGCACCCGTCAACAATGCCGTCAAGGACGAGGCTGTCGCCGCCCTCACGATGCTGGGATTCTCCCCTGCCCCCACCCAGAAGGTGGTGGTCGCCATTCTGAAAGAGCAGCCTGACGCACCTGTCGAGCAGGTTGTTAAACTCGCCCTCAAACAAATCAAGTAAGTTTTGAGTAAAAGGGTTGCATACATCGTCGCTTTCTTGCTGAGCATCAGCACGTTCGCTATGGTTCCGCAAGATGACAAGACGCAGAAGCAGAAGAATGCTGCTCCTCCGCCTAAGGAGCAACCCATCCTCGCAGAAGAGGAGGAGATACCCGACTCTCTGCTCCACCCCCGATGGAAAATCAAGAAGACCAGTCCGGTCTTTGTCAGCGACCTTGACAGTTCAGCCGTCGACCTCCGCATGCCCGACAATATCAAACAGCAGGCGGAGTACAACGACTCACTGGGTGTCTACCTGATAGGCTCGAAGATAGGCAGTTCCTATCTCAACGCTCCCATCCTGATGACCCCCGAGGAATATCAGGAATGGAGCCGTGACAGGGAACTGCGTAAGTATTTCCGGCAGAAGAACGCCGCCAACGTCGCTGCAAAAGGCAAGGAGAAGTTTGACTTTGCCGATATGCACTTCGACCTTGGTCCTGCCGAGAAAATCTTCGGACCGGGCGGTGTGCGCATCAAGACGCAGGGTACGGCAGAGCTGAAGCTGGGCATGAACCTCAAGAGCATCGACAACCCGTCACTGCCGGAGCGTAACAGGAAGACGAAGGCGGTCGATTTCGACGAGAAGATCAACCTGAACATGACGGGTAAGGTGGGCGACAAGGTGAACATGAACCTGAACTACAACACCGATGCCACCTTCGACTTCGACACCAAGAACATCAAACTGCGCTATGAGGGTAAGGAGGATGAGATTATCAAACTCATCGAGGCGGGTAATGTCACCTTCCCCACCAACAACTCCCTGATCAAGGGAGCCTCCAGCCTGTTTGGTGTACGTACTGACATGCAGTTCGGAAGACTGAAACTGCAAACTGTCTTCTCGCAGAAGAAGTCCAGCACGTCCAGCGTGTCATCCAAGGGCGGCGTACAACTCACACCCTTCGAACTGAATGTTGCCGACTATGAGGAGAACAGGCACTTCTTCCTTGCCAAATACTTCAGGGAGCATTATGACGATGCCATGTCGAAACTGCCTAACCTGATGACGGGTATACAGATTACCCGCGTGGAGGTGTGGGTCACCAACAAATCGGGAACAACGGCTAACACCCGTAATATCATCGCACTGACAGACTTGGGCGAGAGCACTTCCTCACGCTGGGGTGCCGGAGGCGGTGCCTCTCAGATTCCCGACAACTCGGCAAACAGCGAGTATAACGAGATGACATCGGCATACGCTGATGCCCGCAATATTGACCAGACATCCTCCATCCTTGATGGTATCAGCGACTTCACCGGTAGTGTGGACTACGAGAAACTTGCCTCCGCCCGACTGCTGACCAGTTCGGAGTATACAGTCAACAAAGCACTGGGATATATCTCCTTGAAGACCAGTCTGCAGACCGACCAGGTGTTGGGTGTCGCCTATGAGTTCACCTATGGCGGCCGCACCTATCAGGTGGGTGAGTTTGCCAGCGACCACACCACAGCCAGTGAGGCACTCTATGTGAAATCACTGAAGAACACCAGCAACAACCCGTCGCAGAAGAACTGGCAGCTGATGATGAAGAACGTCTACTATCTCGCCTCTAATGTTGAGAAGACCAAGTTCCGCCTCGACATCAAGTTCCAAAGTGATACGGCAGGTGTCTATCTGACCTATATCCCGGAGGTGAAGGACATCACCCTGCTCAGGGGACTCGGCTGTGACCGTCTGGATAACAACAACCGGGCGCATCCTAACGGCTATTTCGACTATGTACAAGGATATACCGTCACCGACGGACGTGTCTTCTTCCCCACCGTGGAACCGTTCGGCAAGACCCTCCGCCAGTTCCTTGAGAAGCATAACGTGGCTGCTGACCAGGTGGAGAAATATACCTTCAGCGAACTCTATGACACCACCCGGACAGCTGCCAAGCATATGAGTGACAAGAACAAGTATATGCTGGTAGGTCAGTATAAAGGCTCTTCTGCCAATGTCATCTCCCTCGGTGCCTATAACGTACCGCAAGGGTCGGTGGTCGTAACGGCGGGAGGAGTGATCCTGAAAGAGGGTTCCGACTATAGTGTCGACTATTCCGCCGGTGAGGTGACCATCCTCAACCAGAGCATCATCGATGCGGGAACAAATGTCAGTGTGTCCCTGGAGAGCAACACGGACTATGGCATGCAACGGAAGACCATGCTGGGCATGAACTGGGAATATGAATTCTCGAAAGACCTGCAACTGGGTGGTACGTTCCAATACCTGACGGAGCAGACGCTGACCTCGAAGGTGACCATGGGGCAAGAGCCGTTGCGGAACATGCTGTGGGGTCTGAACATCAACTGGAAACATGAGAGCCAGTGGCTCACCAATATGCTCAACAAACTGCCTTTCCTGCACTGCACACAGCCCTCCCAGATATCCTTTACGGGTGAGTTTGCCCACCTGATCGCCGGACAGGCTGGCGGCACGCAGGATAATGCCTCGTATATCGACGACTTCGAGAATGCCACCAATAAGATTGATGTCAGCGAGCCAAAGGCATGGACTATGTCGAGTGTGCCTTCCTTGTTCAATGAGGTCAGTGACAGGGACTCAGTGACCAGCGGTTTCAACCGCTCATTGCTGGCATGGTATAACATCGACCCGTTGTTCACCTACCGCTCTTCTACGCTGACCCCGAGCCATATCAAGAGCGACCTCAACCAATTGTCCAACCACTATGTCCGTGCGGTCTATGTGAGCGAGCTCTATCCTAACCGTCAGCAGAGCACCTATAGCGGTGCCACGGCAACCCTGCCCATCCTGAACCTTGCTTATTACCCACAGGAGCGTGGTGCCTACAACCTGTCGACGGATATTGACTTCAACGGTAACCCCACCAACCCGCAACAGCGATGGGGCGGTATGATGCGTAAGCTGGACACCAACGACTTCGAGACAGCGAATGTGGAGTATATCGAGTTCTGGCTGATGGACCCCTTCATCTACACCAATCAGCAGAGTGACGCTTCAGAATATGGTGGCGACCTGTATATCAACTTAGGTGAGGTCAGCGAGGATATCTTGAAGGACGGTAAGAAATTCTACGAGAGCGGCATGCCTGTCGATGGAACGGGCAGCTTCTCGAACACGCCATGGGGTAAGGTTCCCGTCCAGCCCACACAGACCTATGCTTTTGCCACCTCGTCTGGTGCGCGAGCCAAACAAGATGTGGGTCTCAACGGTCTGACGGATGAGGAGGAGCGGTCAAAACCGGCATATGCGAACTTCCTTAACGGCATATCAGTAAACGACAGCCTCCGCGCGGCATGGAATGCTGACCCTGCCAACGATAACTACCATTATTTCCGTGGTGCTGACCTGGACGCACGACAGGCTTCCATCCTCGACCGCTACAAACGCATCAACATGCCACAAGGTAACTCTCCTGACAGTGACCAGCAGACAGAAGGGTATGACACGAGTTACAAGACTTTCCCTGATGTGGAGGATATCAACCAGGACTACACGCTGAACGAGTATGAGCGCTACTACCAATACAAGGTGAGCATACGCCCGGAGGACATGGTGCAGGGAACCAACTTTATCACGAACGTCCGTGAGGCGAGTGTCCAACTGCGTAACGGTAATCGCGAGACGGTGAAATGGTATCAGTTCCGCATTCCTCTCGACCAATACGAGAACCGTGTGGGGACCATCAACGACTTCACCAGCATGCGCTTCATGCGTATGTTCCTCACCCAGTTCAAGCGTCCTATCGTACTGCGTTTCGGATCACTCGACCTGGTACGTGGGGAATGGCGTATCTATCAGCAGCCGTTGTCGACGGGTTCGGAGAGTGGTACGATAGAGGTGAGTGCCGTCAATATCGAGGAGAACAACGACAAACGCCCTGTCAACTATGTACTGCCTCCTGGTATCAGCAGAGTCACCGACCCCTCACAGCCTCAGCTCGTCGAGGAGAATGAGCAGTCCATGAACATGACCGTACGGCATCTGTCACCTGGTGAGTCGAAAGCGGTCTATAAGAACACCATGCTGGATTTGCGACGCTATAAGCACATGCAGATGTTCAACCACGCCAACCACCTGATTGACGATAACAACCTGAAGAATGGGGAACTTGCCCTCTTCGTGCGTCTGGGTAGCGACTACAAGAACAACTACTATGAATATGTGATTCCTTTGTCGCTGACCCCCGACCGTAATGACTATAACAAATATAATGTAGAGGACTGCCGTACCGTATGGCCACAGGACAATATGCTGGAAGTGGACCTGACACAGTTTACTGCCCTGAAGAAAGAGCGTAACAAGTCGAAGGCTGCCGGAGGTACCTCTTTCAACCAGTTGTATTCGCAGGCTGACCCTAACCGCCCTGCCAATACCATCAGCATCAAAGGTAATCCCTCGCTGGGTGAGATCAAGACCATCATGGTAGGTGTACGCAACATCTCGAATGAACAGAAATCCGGTGAGGTATGGGTCAACGAGTTACGTCTGATGGACTTCAACGACAACGGAGGATGGGCTGCCAGTGGTGCCTTGAACGTCCAACTCTCTGACGTGGGTTCGCTCAATATGACAGGAAAGATCATGACGGCGGGCTTCGGCGGCTTGGAGGAAGGTGTCCTGCAACGCTCGACAGACGACTATAAGACGTACTCCATTACCGCGAATGTGGAGTTAGGAAAATTCTTCCCTGACAAGGCAAAGGTCAGTGCCCCACTCTACTATTCTGTCACTAAGGAGGAGAAACGCCCGAAATACAACCCGCTGGACACGGACATGGAACTGAAGGATGCGCTGGATGCCGCTGGCAGCAAACAAGAGCGTGACTCCATCGAGAGTATTGCCGTCACCAAGACGACCAGTACGAACTTCTCTTTGTCCAATGTACGGGTAGGTATCAAGACAAAGCGGCACCCGATGCCTTATGACCCTGCTAACTTCTCGTTCTCCTACAGTCACTCACACCGCCATTCCAGTGGTGAGACGACAGTCTATGAGAATGATGACCAATGGCGAGGGGCTCTGAGTTACAACTATTCACCTGTCTACAAGCCATGGGAGCCCTTCAAGAAGGCTAAAGGAAAGTCGAAATGGCTGCAGTATCCTAAACAGTTCGATATTAACTGGCTGCCGCAGAACATCGCGTTCAACACGGAGATCACACGCTCTTATTATGAGCTGCAGGAACGTGACATGGAGGATTTGGGCGGACAGAAACTGCCGGTCACATGGAGCTCGCAATTCCTATGGAACCGTGACTTCTCCATCCGTTGGGACCTGACCAAGAACCTGCATATGACCTTCCAGTCAGCGACTCATGCGGAGATTAAGGAACCTTACGACGAGCGACCTATCAACAAGGACCTCTATCCTGACCGGTATGACGCATGGAAAGACTCGGTATGGCATAGCATCATGCACATGGGTGTCCCCTTGGATTACCGGCAGCAATTCACCGCTTCTCTGCAACTGCCTCTGAACAAGATTCCTATCTTCGACTGGGTGACCAGTGACGCAACCTTTAACTCTTCGTATGACTGGGTACGTGGTACGGATCTGGAGAATGGCACGAACCTGGGAAATACCATTGCCAACAACCGACAGTTGAATATCAATGGTAACTTCAACATGGAGACACTCTATAACCACATACCGTTCCTCAAGAAAGCAAACGACCGGTTTAAGAAGGCGCAGAGCACCAATAACAACAGAAAGCCGAAAACGAAAAAGGACAAGAATGCCAAGCAGGAGAAGAAAGAGGAGAAAATACTGCCTAAGAACAAGAATGCATGGCAGAAGGAGATCACGCTGATGGCTGACTCTTCCATCATCGTCAACCACGGAAAGAAATCGAAGAAGCTCAATGTCACCGCACGTACCAAGGATGGCAAGAAATACAAACTGAAGTATAAGGTGCTGGATGATAACCGCATCCGTATCAACAACAGAGACACCATCCAGCTGATGCTGAGCATCGCTCCTAAACCACCCTCAGAGAAACAATGGTGGTATAAGCCGGCACAGACGGGAGCCCGACTGCTGATGATGGTGCGCTCTATCGGTATTTCTTACCGTAACCAGTACTCCATGTCTATCCCCGGATTCCTGCCCAATATAGGCGATGTCTTTGGACAGCGGACAGGTAGTGTCATGTCACCAGGCTTGGGCTTCGCCTTTGGCTTGGTGGACGACAGCTATCTGCAAAAGGCTAATGATAACGGATGGCTGTTAAAGAACGATGATGTAGCGACTCCCGCCACGACAAACCTGACCAACGACTTGCAGATAAGAGCGACTTTGGAACCGATACGTGACTTGAAGATCGACCTGAATGCCAGTCGCACGGAGACCAAAGCGAAGTCTATCCAGTATATGTACGACGGTATGCCCACTACACAAAGTGGAACATTTACCATGACAACCATATCACTGAAATCAGCATTGGAAAGTATGGGAGATGCCAATAACGGTTTCCACTCTGCCTCGTTCGAAAGATTCTGTAATATCCTGAGCTCATATCAGCAAAGGGCAGAGGCACATTATGGCACCTCCGTGGACTCTTATCATGCCAGTGTGATGATTCCTGCCTTCCTCGATGCGTATACCAGCAGCGGAGGAGGACTTAGTTTCTTCCCTGCGCTGACCCGCCTGCTGCCTAACTGGACGGTACGCTATACCGGTCTGTCGAAACTGCCATGGTTCCGCGATGTCTTTAAGAGCGTCACCCTCAACCATGCCTATAAGAGCATCTATGCAGTCGGAAGCTATACGGCAAATGCGGGCACCAATTCCCTGTTAGGCTACAATGTTCCTACTGTCAGCCTCAACGAGTCGTTCTCGCCACTGCTGGGAATTGACGTGACATTCAATAACAACCTCACCGCAAAGGTAGAATACCGTACCACCCGTGTGCTGAACCTCTCCATGACGAGTATTCAGATTAATGAAAGCCGTTCGAACGACTGGGTCATCGGTCTTGCATATAAGATCAACGATTTCAACATCTTCGGCAGCAATGGAAACCGTAAGATCAAGAAAGCACAACGGGGCAGTAGGAAGAAGGCGAATAACAGACAACAGTCGTCAACGAACACGGCTCCCAAGACAGGCGTTAACCATGACCTGAACCTGCGACTGGACTTCTCTTTACGCAAACAGGCTGCCATCACCCGTGATATTGCCACCATGACCAGTGCCGCCAACAGCGGTAATACGGCATTGAAGATTTCGTTCATGGCGGACTATACCCTGTCCCGTCTGTTAACGCTCAGTGCCTATTACGACAGGCAGACAAACACACCGTTACTGTCAGCAAGCAGCTATCCTACCACCACACATGACTTTGGAATATCCATGAAATTCAGTCTGACACGATAAACGAAGATATTCACGCTCGAAAAAAACTCAAGATTCTCTTGGTTTTTTGCTCACTTAATCGTACCTTTAACTGCGTTGAAGATACTCACGCTCGAAAAAACTCAAGATTCTCTTGGTTTTTTGCTCACTTAATCGTACCTTTGTAACCAAATAATAATTTAATAAGGTGGAATTACTAAATCACATCAAATATCCCGATGACCTTCGAAAGTTGTCGGTCGACCAACTTCCAGAACTTTGCCAAGAGCTTCGCGAGGATATCGTGAAAGAGCTTTCCGTTAATCCTGGACATCTTGCCTCCAGCCTGGGAGTGGTGGAGCTGACTGTCGCCTTACACTATGTGTACAACACACCTGAGGACCGTATTGTTTGGGACGTTGGGCACCAGGCATACGGGCATAAAATCCTGACAGGACGCAGGGAACAGTTCTGTACCAACCGCAAACTGGGAGGTATCCGTCCTTTCCCTTCTCCCTACGAGAGTGAATACGACACTTTCGCCTGCGGTCATGCCAGCAACTCTGTCTCCGCTGCCTTAGGAATGGCGGTGGCAGCCAAGAAGACGGGGAACGATGCCCGGAAGGTGGTGGCAGTCATCGGTGACGGAGCATTGAGTGGCGGACTTGCTTTCGAGGGACTCAATAACGTGTCGTCCTCCCCCAACGACCTGCTCATCATACTCAACGACAATAACATGTCTATCGACCGTTCTGTGGGAGGCATGAAGCAATATCTGCTGAACCTCAACACTAACGAGACATACAATGCCTTGCGCTTCAAGGTATCCAGATGGATGCATTCCAAGGGATTCCTGGAGGAGGACCGCCGTAAGGGACTCATCCGTCTGTCTAACGCTGTCAAGAGTGCCATCTCCCATCAGCAGAACATCTTCGATGGCATGAACATCCGCTATTTCGGTCCGTTCGATGGGCATAATGTCAAGGAACTTGTCCGTATCCTCCGACAAATGAAGGATATGGGAGGTCCTAAGCTGTTACATCTCCACACCCAGAAAGGCCATGGCTATGCTCCTGCGGAGAAAGATGTCACAACATGGCATGCCCCCGGCAAGTTTGACCCTGAGACCGGTGAACGTCTGGTGGACAAAGACCCTAACAAGCCACAGAAATATCAGGATGTCTTTGGACACACCCTTTTGGAACTGGCACAACAGAATCCGAAAATCGTCGGTGTGACACCTGCCATGCCGTCCGGTTGCTCGATGAATATCATGATGAAGGAGATGCCCGACCGCGCCTTCGATGTCGGCATTGCCGAAGGACATGCCGTCACGTTCTCTGGCGGTATGGCAAAAGACGGGCTGATTCCTTTCTGTAACATCTACAGTGCTTTCTCCCAAAGAGCTTTCGACAACATCATCCATGATGTCGCTTTGCTCAACCTTCATGTGGTGTTCTGTTTCGATCGTGCAGGTATTGTCGGAGAAGACGGAGCAACGCATCATGGTGCTTTTGACTTAGCGGCACTCCGTCCTATTCCCAATCTGACGATATCCTCCCCGATGGATGAGCATGAGTTACGTCGACTGATGTACACAGCACAACTGCCCGATAAAGGTCCCTTTGTCATCCGCTATCCACGAGGGGGAGGTGTCCTGCTTAACTGGCGTTGTCCTTTTGAGGAGATAAAAGTGGGAACAGGTCGGAAGATGAGAGACGGAACAGATGTCGCCGTATTGTCTATCGGTCCGATAGGCAATAATGTGACAGAGGCTATCACTCAGCTCTCAACGCTCAACTCAAAACTGAGTGTCGCTCACTATGACATGCGTTTCCTCAAACCTCTTGACGAGACAATTCTCGAAGAGGTGGGAAAGAAATTCAAGCACATCATCACGGTAGAGAACGGTGTGAAGAGCGGAGGTCTCGGCTCTGCTGTACTGGAATGGATGAATGACCATGGTTATACACCCCGTATCACACGTCTCGGAATGCCTGACGAACGTTTTGTGGAGCACGGCACCGTTGACGAGTTACAACATATCGTAGGACTGGACGCAGCAAGTATCAGAAAAGCCATAGAGTCATGAAAATAGTGATTGCCGGTGCAGGTGCCGTAGGAACTCACCTGTCGAAACTTCTCTCACGTGACCATCAGGATTGTGTACTGATAGACCCGGACCCCACACGGTTGGCAGGACTTGACAGCAGGTATGACATCATGACCA
>Ga0247609_10004007_pt1 | contig 14768 bp, 13 predicted proteins | sample 172DNAGHGlowgp2_FD_193487 | JGI IMG/M metagenome (GOLD analysis project Ga0247609, IMG submission 193487) | Sheep rumen microbial communities from Palmerston North, Manawatu-Wanganui, New Zealand - 1728 DNA GHGlow gp2 | ecosystem: Host-associated > Mammals > Digestive system > Stomach > Rumen ...
CTACAGTTTCATTGCCTAGCGATGAAATGAAGGGACGTATTATTGGTCGTGAAGGACGCAATATCCGTACGCTCGAAACTCTTACCGGCGTAGATATCATCATTGATGATACTCCTGAGGCAGTTGTAATTTCTTGCTTTGACCCTGTTCGTAAGGAAATTGCAAAGGAATCGCTTGAACGTCTTATTTCTGATGGACGTATTCATCCGGCCCGCATTGAAGAAATTGTTCAGAAAGTTACTCACGAAGTACAGAACAAGATTTACGAAGAAGGTGAAAAGGCCTTGTTTGACCTTGGCATTCACAATATGAGTACAGATGGTATTCGCGCTCTCGGACGCCTTTACTTCCGTACAAGCTATGGTCAGAATGTTCTTACCCACTCAAAGGAAGTTGCAATGGCCGCAAGCATGATTGCTGCAGAAATTGGTGCAGACAGAGAGCTTGCTAAACGTGCTGCAATTCTCCACGATATTGGTAAGGGTGCAGAAAACGACAGCGACCAGAACCACGCAGAAGTTGGTGCCGAAATGGCCCGCAAAATGGGTGAAAATGCCGCTGTTATTAATGCAATTGCCGCCCACCATAACGACGTTGAAGCAACAAGTATTGAAGCTATAATAGTTCAGATTGCAGATGCAATTTCGGCTTCGAGACCTGGTGCCCGCCGCGAAACAATTGACAATTACGTTAAGCGTCTTGAAAATCTTGAAGCTATTGCCGAAGGCTTTAATGGAGTTGAAAAGGCATACGCTATTCAGGCTGGACGCGAGCTGCGTATTCTTGTTAATAATGAAAAGGTTCCTGACGGAGAAGTTAAGGAGCTTGCAAGAAATATTGCAAAACAGATTGAAACCGACCTTCGTTATCCGGGCCGCATTCGTCTTACAATGATTCGAGAAACACGAATTATTGAATATGCAAGATAAAATAGAAAGGCTTCCTTTTGGGAAGCCTTTTTTTTAAAATCTTATTCCACCATAAATGCAAAGAATGTGATCGCGGTTGTAGTCACCGCGCGGAAGACATCTGTAGTAGCCGCCTACGACCGGTTTAATTTTTGTTGCTTTGTTCATCATAAAATCATATTGAATTGCAATTCTAAAACCATTGCCCCAGGCTTTTGTATCATTTGATTTTTGAAGTTCATCTTTGGTTAACGGGCTTCCGTCTTCATTTAAAACCGGATTTCCTTCTTCATCAACTTCATCAGACTGAACTTCGACTGTCTGTGTGAAAAAATCCGCCCTGTTACCAAGCACGTATGAAATCGAAATATTTAATCCTGTTTTATTTGGATAAACTTTTATGCCTGTAAAAAAGGCGTAATCTAGTGTATTGTAATACTGAGGAGAGTTCCATAAAAAGTCGCTGAAGGCTTCGGCTCCAAACATTATTTTGAGGGGATCTGAAATATTAAGATTTGTATCTGCTGTAAGTCCTGCAACTATTCTTTTATAATCCTTCTGGCTGAGAAGGTCTTTTCTAAGACTGTCGCCGTTTGAATCGTAAATTGAAATGCCTGTTCCAAGGGAAACTTCTGTTGTAAAAAAACTGCTGCTTGAAAATGCGAGCCCTGTGGCAAACATCATCAAAAATGCAAGTATAAGTGATTTTTTCATCAAAAGTCCCCCTTGTTTCCGGCCAATATTAGTTCTGAAGTACTATAATTGCACCAAGAACAATTAAATGATATGCAAAGTTATAAAGCCATTTTAAAAAGTTCCAGTGTGAACCGTGATCAAAAAGGCTTCCGCTGCCAAAGAAATCAATCAGAACAATTGCAATAATCCATACAATCATAATGATTAACATAAGAATCTTGCTTAAGCTTCCAAGTTTGTCTCCAAGGAAGAGGGCAAGAATAAGGAAAATACCTGCAATAAGCTCAATAATTCCAAAGGCAATGCAAAGAATTGATTCTACGTTTTTTGCATCAATGAGTTTTCTGATTGCTGTAACGCCTTCGTCTCCGCCGCCCTGAAGTGCCCAGATTCCTGCTACTGCAAGCATTGCTCCAACTGCAATCTGCAGAAGAAGTCTTCCAAGTGAAAAGTTATTTGCTTTTCCCATTTTTTCCTCCTGATTGTGGTGGTTGAGCTTGTCGAAACCACCTTTATTTATATACAACTTTAAAAGTTTGATATACCAGTTTAATATCCGGTGCAAAATCAAATCCCAGGACGCTGCCTTCTTCTTCAAGGTATTCCTGCTTTTTTTCCCGCCAGGCTTCAAGATTTTCGTCTTCGCCTTCTTTCTGGGCCATTTCCCATGTTACTTCATTAAATGGAAGAATGTTTACGCTTTGAAGTTCAATTACACAAAGGGGATTTTGTGCACGGTCTACTACTATATAAAGTTCTCCGCTTACAGGAAGAGGTTCGCCGTCTATTGCAAAGGTTGCATAGCTGGAAAAGAATGCAGTTTTTTGTCCCGAAATTACAAGGGCATTCATCTGGTCGCTTACAAAACCTTTTGCTTCAAAAAATAAATCTCCTGCACATTTTGTTTCAGGGGGAAGGGTGGAGGCCTGTAAGAATTTGTTCCAGTATTCGTCAAGTTGTGTCATTTTTTTCGCCTTAGGACTTTTTGCAAAGCCTGATTATAAATGCTGTTATGAACATTGCACTTGGGATTACTGCACAGAGGAGTGGAATGAGCGGGAAGCCTCCGACCAGAATGGCTTGTAAATCAAAAATGCCAAGCTCGGCCATGAGTTCAATTACCAGACTTGCATAGCTGAATAAAAATCCTGCAACTAAAAAGGTCCAGGAGGCGTCGCGTGTTTTTGACATTACAAAAATTGCTAAAAATGCCGCAATTCCGCCAAGAATAAGCTTGATTATAAATAAAACTATCTCGTGATTCATCATTTTTCCTCAAAGGGATTGTTTTTAAGCTTTGTAAAAACACCTTTGTCTGCGCCAAAAGGAATAATTGAAGGTTCCTTGTAAGAAGGATTAATTACAATTAAACAGTCAAGACAGTGTTTTACAAAATCATCATATTTATTTTCGGAAATTTTCGGGTATAAATAAGGCCCTTTTCTTTCCCAATATTTTGTAAGGATTGTGTCATAAATAAACCAGTCCTTTTCCTGCCTGAGTGGAAGTTCTGCAATAAGATTATAAATTGCGCGTGTGAGTGCAGTCTGCAGTGCAAATGGGATGGTGAGGCCCTGGTGTGTTGGCCCTTCGACAGGCTCAGGGACCGCATTGCTTCGTGTTCCCTGAGCCTGTCGAAGTGGGCGAAGAGCCAATATTACAAGCTCTTCCCCCCATGGAAATGGCGGAATTATAACAACCGCATCCGCAGCACTAAGATCTTCCTGCTCCTTATTCCAAGGTTTATAAGCTACAATATTGCGAGCCCCAGCAGAAACAGCAACTTTTACCGCCTCCGCCTTATTAATATAGAAAGAAACCCCACAATTTTTCCCAATTAATTCCGAAACCGCCTTATCTATCCGAGGAGAATCTTCACAGATGAATCCCCCAGTTAATCCTTTACTAAGCATATTCTTAAAAAAGGTCGTTCCATTTTTACCATCCCACCCCAAGATCGCTCTACCATTCTCCTGGAACAAATCAGTAAGCCTGACCCCTTTATGAGTATATAAAAAACAATTCCGGGCTCGTGTAACAAACCCGTATCTTGCGTATATTTCTCTATATAATTGTTCTTTAAGCATATTCTGTATTATATCATGTGTCTTAATTCTTGTAAAATATGGAACCTGTTTCGCTGAACCAACACGAAAAATATATGCGCGCCCATATCAACAGGCATTATAAAAATAGCGGGAGGGAGCGGCCGCAGATTTCAAAAATGCTCTACAGTGCTGCCGCGAAAGCGGCAACGTCAATAATTACAAGGCACTGTAGCGCATAGGGGGCGAGCCCCCGGTTTTGAAGATCTGCGGCCGCGACCGGTAGCTATTTTTATAATTAATACAATAAGCGCGCATATATTTTTCTATATGATTCATCCGTTTTAGCACAAATTTTACAGCAAAAAAATACAGATTTGCTTAAAAAAATCCCACTTGCATACTAGTGTAAATAAGAAAATACCAAGAATTTTAAGAACATCGCTGAATTTTTCCCCCTTGTTTATTCTATACTCTCTAGGTAAAGGGTCGTTGGCCTTATATAAAAAAAATTAGGAGTTTTTACAAATGAAAAAAATTGTAGCAATTCTTTTGGCAGTTGCAACATTGTCAACTGCAGCATTCGCCGCTAAAAAGGCAAAAGTAGGTGTTTCAATGCCTACAAAAGACTTACAGCGCTGGAACCAGGATGGTGCTAACATGAAAGCTGACCTTGAAAAGGCTGGTTATCAGGTAGACCTTCAGTACGCTGCTAATGATATCCCAACACAGATATCACAGCTCGAAAACATGATTACAGGAAAATGTAAAGTTCTCGTAATCGCTGCTATTGATGGTTCTTCACTTTCTAACGTTCTTGCAACAGCTAAGAAAAAGAAGATTCAGGTTATTGCTTATGACCGTCTTATTATGGACACAGATGCAGTAACATATTATGCAACATTCGATAACTACAAAGTAGGTACACTCCAGGGTGACTACCTTGTTGACAAGCTCGGACTCAAGAGCCGCTCTGCTTCAGATCCAGTTTACATGGAATTCTTCACAGGTGACCCAGGTGACAACAACATCAACTTCTTCTTCGGAGGAGCTATGGATGTTCTTACACCTTACATCGACTCTGGCGTAATCGTATGTCCTTCTGGACAGACAGCTAAAGCTCAGTGTGCTACATTGAACTGGTCTACAGAAGAAGCTCAGAAGAGAATGGAAAACCTCATTACATCTAACAAGTACAGCCCTAAGGGACAGAAGCTTGATGCTGTATACTGCTCTAACGACTCTACAGCTAACGGTGTAACAAACGCTCTTCTTTCTGCCGGATATGATGCTTCTAACTTCCCTGTAATCACAGGACAGGACTGCGATATCGTAGCTGTTAAGAACATGCTTAAGGGATATCAGTCAATGTCTATCTTCAAGGATACACGTACACTTGCTTCAAAAGTAGTAGAAATGGTAGAAGCTATCCTTTCTGGAAAAGCAGCTCCAGTAAATGATACAAAGACATACAACAACAATGTAAAAGTTGTTCCTTCATTCCTTTGTGACCCAGTATTCGGTGATATCAACAACTACAAAGCTTTGCTCATCGATTCTGGATACTACAAAGAATCAGAACTCAAATAGTTTAATCTGACTGTTTGATTCAGGGGGGCGGCCTTTAATAATCGCCGCCCCCTTTTTATTAAAAAAAAACAATTATTTTTTGAAAGAGGGATTCCAATGGCTAAAACATTATTGGAAATGAAAAATATCACCAAGGTCTTTCCAGGTGTAAAGGCGCTTGATAACGTAAACCTTACCGTAGAAGAAGGTGAGATTCACGCAATTTGTGGCGAAAACGGTGCTGGAAAATCAACTTTGATGAATGTTCTTAGTGGTATTTATCCATACGGAACATACGATGGCGACATCGTTTATGACGGCGAAATCTGTAAATTTCAGACAATTAGGGACAGTGAAGCAAAAGGTATTGTAATTATTCATCAGGAGCTTGCTCTCGTTCCTCTTTTGACAATTGGTGAAAACATGTTCCTCGGAAACGAAAGAGGACATAAAGCAAAAATAAACTGGTCCGAAACCTTTGACAAAGCCGATGAGCTTTTAAGAACAGTAGGACTTAAAGATTCGTCTAAAACACTTATTAAGGATATTGGTGTTGGTAAGCAGCAGCTTGTAGAAATTGCCAAGGCTCTTGGTAAAAACGTACGCCTGCTCATTCTTGACGAACCTACCGCTTCTTTGAATGATACAGAAGCAAAGCATCTTCTTGATCTGCTTCTTGAATTTAAAAAGCAGGGAATGACTTCAATTATCATTTCCCACAAGCTTAACGAAGTTTCTTATGTTGCAGATAGAATTACTGTTATCCGCGACGGACAGACAATCACAACACTTGATAAAAAGAAAGATAACTTTACCGAAGATATGATTATTTCTGCCATGGTTGGTAGAAGCATTACAGACCGATTCCCTAAGCGCGAATCTCATGTTGGCGAAGTATGTTTTGAAGTAAAAGACTGGTGTGTAGACCATCCGGTATTCGATGGAATTAAGGTTTGCGACCATATCAACTTTAACCTGCGCAAGGGTGAAGTTCTTGGTATTGCAGGTCTTATGGGTGCCGGACGAACAGAACTTAGCATGAGTATCTTTGGTCATTCCTATGGAGCAAATATCCACGGGCATATATATATGAACGGAAAGGAAGTTTTCTTCCCAACTGTAAAATCTGCTATTAAAGCAGGTCTTGCCTACGTAACCGAAGACCGCAAGGGTAATGGTTTAATTCTTACAGAATCAATCTGCAAGAACACTACCGCTGCCAAGCCGGAAAAGATTTCTAAGCACTACATTCTTGATTTTGATAAGGAACGTCAGTACTCAGAAGAAATGGCAAAAGAAATGCATACAAAATGTGCAAGCGTTATGGAAGATGTAGGAAACCTTTCTGGTGGAAACATGCAGAAGGTTCTTGTCGGAAAATGGCTTTTTGCCGAGCCAGACATCCTCATTCTTGATGAACCAACCCGCGGTATTGACGTTGGTGCCAAGTACGAAATCTACTGTATCATCAACAAGATGGTTGCAGAAGGAAAATCTGTAATTATGATTTCTTCCGAAATGCCTGAGCTTTTGGGCATGGCAGACCGCATCTACGTTATGAATGAAGGTAGAATGATTGCCGAAATGGATGGAAAAGAAGCCACCCAGGAAAAAATCATGACCGAGATTATCAATTCTGGAAAGACCTTAAATCTTAATACAGAGAACACACAGGAGTAAAAAAAATGAGTGAAAACAAAGTTAAAGTTTCTAATACATTAAAAGCAGTACTCAAAAGCAACACAATGCTTTTTGTACTTGTTGGCGTAATGATTCTGTTTGAAATCTTAATCAGAATCACAGGACATGGTTCGCTTTTTGCACCAGCTAACGTAACAAACATCATCCGTCAGAATGCTTATGTAGCAATTCTTGCAACTGGTATGCTGCTTTGTATTCTTACCGGTGGTAACATCGATTTGTCTGTTGGTTCTGTAGTAGCCCTTGTTGGTGCTCTTGCAGGTGTCTTCATTGTAAACTGGGGCTGGCCAATCTGGATTGCTGTTCTTGCCTGTCTTATTATTGGTACAGCAATTGGTGCTTTCCACGGATTCTTTATTGCTTACATCCACATTCCACCTTTCATTACAACTCTTGCCGGTATGCTTTTGTGGCGTGGTGTCGCAACTATCGTACTTGATGGTCGTCCAATCGCTCCATTCCCTGAAAAATACCTTAGACTTTTTGAAAGCTATCTTCCTGCTACAAGCGATGCTACTTATGAAAAGTTTGGTGATATTGAAATTTTTGATGAATGGGTTGATAAGTATATTCTTATGATTACCCTTATTGTAACTCTTATTGCAATTCTTGCTTATGTAACAATGGAAATTGTAAGCCGCCGCAATAAGATTAAGAAAAACTATACTGTACCTTCACGCGGTTCTTTCATTGCAAAGCTTGTAGTTCTTTCTATAGTAATCTTTATTATTGGTCAGTTCCTTGCCCGCGACCGTGGTCTTCCTGTTGTATTGATTCTTCTTGGTGTAATTATTGCTATTTATTCTTACTTTACACAAAACACAGTTCCGGGACGCTACCTCTATGCAATTGGTGGTAACGAAAAGGCAGCCAGACTTTCTGGTGTAAACACAAAGAATGTAATGTTCTTTGCTTATACAAATATGGGCTTCATTTCTGCAGTTGCAGCTCTTGTAACAATTGCCCGTATGAACTCTGCTCAGCCAACTGCCGGACAGAACTACGAAATGGATGCTATCGCTTCCTGCTTTATTGGTGGTGCTTCTGCTTATGGTGGAACTGGTACTGTAGGTGGCGCCGTAATTGGTGCTATCTTCATGGGTGTATTGAACAACGGTATGTCTATTCTTGGTGTAGACATGAACTGGCAGCGTGCAGTTAAAGGTTCTGTACTTCTTGCTGCTGTAATCTTTGACGTTGTTTCAAAACAGAAAAAGGCTTCAAAAAAAGCGTAACTTTTTTTTCATAATTCAAAAAAGACTCCATCCGGTTTTTTTTACTGGCACAGACTGCAACCTCTGTGCCAGTTTTTTTTTGCTTCGACAGGCTCAGCAACCTCTGTGTCATGCAACCTCGTGGTCCCTGAACTTATTCTGTGGTCCCTGAGCTTGTCGAAGGACCGTAAATGCTTGAAGCGTTATGAAAGCCTGAGTCTATTACAACTTTATCAAGATTGTATTTATCAACATAGGTTGGTTCTAGCCATACTGTAGGAATATCTGTATAGCCGTTATTTATTGAGCTTACCCTGAAGTTTCCCTCGGGTAGGGCTTCTTTTTTTGCAAGGCATACTGCAAACTCTGCGGCAAGTTCTGCAAGGCGTATGATTGGTTTATAAATTGTAAAGGCCTGCTTACCGCGGACAATATCCTGACATGCTGCAATATCTGCATCCTGACCGCATACCGGAATATAAATATCGGGGTAGTAGCGCGAGATTGCCTGAATTACACTTGAAGCAACTGCATCGTTTCCGCAGATTATTGCATCAGGAAAAACATCGCTTTTTAAAATCCTTACCATTTCCTGATATGAAAGGTCGTAGTTCCAGTTGTCGGTATGAAAAACGTGATTGATTTTTACAGGAGAGTTTCGCACAATTCTGTTGATGCCGTCGTTAATAAGGGTCATGTTAAAATCTTCTTTTGGACCTAGAATGCAGTACCAGTTTGTTCCTGTCGTATGCCTCATCATCTGCGAGGCCATGTATTCGCCAACCTTTTCGCTGTCGATTGTCATATAAAGATTTATGTCGCAGTTTAAGGTAAGGCGGTCATAGGAAATTACAGGAATGCCTTTTGCCCTGATTTTCTGAATGCTTTCTGTAATAGATGCGGCATCTTTTGGAAGCACAACAATTGCATCTGTTCTTTCCATAAGATACATGAGCTGGCGGTTTTGTTCGTCAATATCGTTGCCTGCATTCTGAACAATTACTTCGGCACCAAGCTCCTGGGCTTTATTTATAAAAATATCCATGTCGCGCTGCCAGCGTTCAATGGCAAGGGTGTCAATAGAAAATCCGATTGTGATTTTATTTTCGGGAGTAGTTAAAGCTGCTTTTTCGGCAGAAACCTGTTTTTGTTTTTTGCAGGAAGTAAAGGCTAAGCATAGCAGAACGGGTACAAAGGCTTTTAAAAATCTTTTCATTTTTGTTTATCCTTTCTGTATTCTTTTGGAGAAAATCCATATTTTGATTTGAAGATTCTACTGTAATAATTCTGATCGTTATAGCCAACCTGGGCTGTGATTTCTTTTATGCTAAGCTCTGTTTCTGCCAGAAGCTCACAGGATTTTTCCAGGCGCTTGTCTGAAACAAAGTTGATGAAGGTTTCGCCTTTTTCTTCTTTAAAGAGCTTACTCAAATAAAAGGAGCTTACACCCGCAAAGTCTGCAGCCATTTCGAGCGAAATATCTTTTGAAAGATTCTGTTCAACGTAGTCGCAGACTTTTTTAATGATTGGGTTTGTATCTGTTTTTCTGATGTTTGAAATTGCGGCAGTGCATTCGAGCAAAAAGGCCTGGGCAAAATCTTTTATAAGTTTTTGATCATTAAGAGAACTCAAGGTTGCAAAGGCATTGTCGTAAGTGGCGCTGGAAAAGTTTTTATTAATCTCTCGCGTTGTATTATTTGCAGTAACAATGAGCTCAAAGAAAGAGTTTTTGATTTTGTCTAAAGAAAGGTTACTCGAAAAAAGTTCAGTAGTAAAAAGTTCAAGAAAGGATTTTACTCCGTTTGAATCTCCTGTCGAAAGCTTTTTAAGAATCTGATTTTTAAATTCTCCGTGGCTTGAGTTTTGCTTTGAACCTGCCTCTGCCTGAGCTGTTATTACAATTTTATTTGAGTCTGCAAAAACAAGGCCTCCATTTATGTCTGCTTTGTTCAAAGCCGAAAGAGCTTCGTTATAAGATTCCTGCAGACGGTTCCTGTCGCTGGCTATTGTACTTACACCTGCCCGAATACCCGAAGAAATATTGTAGCACATGAGGTTGTAATATTTTTTTATCTGTTCCTGTACTTCATTACTATCGGGGTTTTCGGAAAAAACCGGGAAGAATAAAACAATTCTGTTCATCATAAAGGAACTTATAAGGCAGCGGTGTTCTTTATTTAAAAGCTCATGCAGTTTTATATAAGTAGCATATTGATTGTCGGAATTGATATTTGGAAATTCAAAGCAGCAGAAAACCCAGGGAGTTTCTGAAAGATTAAAATAATCAAGATAAGCGCTAAGATCAATCGATTTTTCGTTGTTGAAAATACAGGCGTAAATAAAATCGTTTTCAATCATTGGCGAAACAAGATCAAGCTTTTTGTGGAGTTCTCTGTCGGCACTGAGCTTTCCCTCTTTTTCCTGAATAAGCTGCATTGCTCCGCGGATTGTTTCTATTACTATGTTTCGATTTACAGGCTTTGTTATATATTTGTAGGCACCAAGTTCAATTGCAGTCTGCGCATATTGAAAGCGGTCAAAGGCACTTAAAATTACAAAAACAATATTTGGCTTGAGCTTTGTAATTACACTTACTGTTTCAAGTCCGTTAAGGCCAGGCATGTTTATATCCATAAAAATCATGTCGATGTTTTCTTTCATTACAGTTTCAATTGCTTCGGTGCCTGAAAGGGCAGTGTAAACTTTTGCTTCGTCTGCAAAGTTTTTGTTTATAATAAAAGAAAGAGAATCAATTACAATCTGTTCATCATCAGTAATCAGTATATTAAACATTTGGTACCTTAATTATAAATTTAGTTCCTTTGCCGTTTTCGCCGTCTTGTATGTCAAACAAATCTGAGCGGTGGAATTCAAGCTGCAGTCTCAAGAAAACACTTATAAGACCAGTCCCGTTGTGGGTAGAATTTTTGTCCAATACTTCAGGAGCAAGTCTTGTTGTACCGGAAGCAACTGCTTCAAAAACTGCCTTACGTGTATTTTCCGGCATTCCGTCTCCGTTGTCAGAAACACTTATGATTATAAAATCATCTGTTCTTTCAAGGCAAAGCCGAACCTTGCCTTTTGATTTTTTAAGCCCGTGCTTAATGCAGTTTTCTACAAGCGGCTGCAGGGTCATAGAAGGAATGTGCTGGGGGAATGAGCCCTCTGGAATTTCCTTTGTAAACTCAAGCCTGTTGCCAAACCTTACTTTCATTATATATACAAAATTATCTATTAAACCAAGTTCTTCGTCAATTGAGGCGGTGCGGCTTTGCTGCTGAATATTGTAACGGAAAAAGTCGGCAACCTGTTCCATAAAATAACAGGTCTTGTCTGCATTTTCCATCATGGCAAGCTGGGCACCTGTGTTGAGGGTATTAAACAAAAAGTGAGGATTAATCTGATTTTGAAGGGCTCTCAGCTGGGCATCCGTATAAAGCGACTGCATTTCAACTTCTTTTTCTTTAAGGTCTGCTTCAATGCGGGCTTTTTCCCAGATTGTATCAATGTACTCGCGGATACTTATAATCATCCTGTCAAAGGCGCGGCAAAGATTTCCAATTTCATCATTTGAATTACGGTTGAATAAGGGAATATCAAAATCTCCCTGGGATATTTTATGCGAGACTTCAGAGATTTCTACGAGAGGTTCCATGATTGAAGTAATTGTAAAATAAAGTATGAAGAAAATAAGAACCGCAAAAATAATGAAGAATGAGAAAGAGAGCATATTTGTAAGCCTGATTCTGTTTCGGTTTTCATTATAACGTGAAGCATTCTGCTGCAGCCTGAGCTTGTTCAATTCAAGAATCTGGCTGGTAAGATAGTTGTAGCTGTCCATTGCATAGCGGTAATTTATGTTGGCTTCTTCTTCGGCGTTGGCACGTCTTGCAGATATTGCCTGATTACTATAATACAAAAAGGCTTCGGTCAACTGATGGACAATATATTCTTTATGAGCAACTTCATTTTGCGAAGGAAAATCCTGCAGTTTTTCATAAAAGTTTTCTGCTTTGATTCTTGAATTATAAAAGGCATCAATACTTTCAAAGGTTCGGTAGTTTACATAATTTTCCATTGATTTTTCTGTAGAAGAAAGTGTTTCCGAAAAATCTGTAAGCTCGGAGTTTGATTTATAAGCATCTCCAAGATTCTGCATTGACCAGCTTGTAAAACGCATTGTCATAACAATAGTCGAAGCCAGCATTACAATTGCAATTCCAATACAAAGCATTATTCGCCAGCGGAGACTTTTATTCCTAACATACTGAACCGGATTCAGCTTTAAGATAGGCAACTTTTTCATTGCTTTGCCCTTGTGATTTTTACACTGGCTGTTACATAACTGTTTGCATAGCCCTTGTTTCTGTATTCAAAGAGCACCTGCATTGCAGCCTTTCCAATTCGTTCCGGGTCAAGTGAGAAAAGCTCTGTTATAAACCCCTTTTGTAAATAAAGCTGGCATACTTCGTTTGCACCAAAACCCAGCAGCTTGTAAGAATAGGCAGGGAACATTTCTGAAAGAAGCTGTGCTGACATAATAGTATCATCTTCTGAGAGCGAAATAAAAATGTTGCTGTTTGATTTTAATGTGAAGGACGGGGGAATGCTTTCGATTACCGAATAAAGAATCTGCGGCTTTTCCTGAAGCGTTCGCTGTATACTGCTTATGATGTTTGTTGTGTTTGTAGAAATTGAATCGCTTATGATGTAGACGTTCCCACCCTGTGGCAAAAGACTTATTACTTCGTCGGCAACGCGTTTTCCCATTTCCCAGTAGTTTGCACCAACATAAGAAATCTGCTGAAGGTTTGCCGAAAACTGGCCGGTTGTAATAAGCGGAATTGCAGGATTGTCTTTTCGTTGAAGAATTACCGGGGTGTCGTCGGGAGAATCTATGTAGGCAATAATTCCATCGGCATTAAGAAATGAACAGTAATCAATAAGATTTTGTAAAGAGCTTGTACCTGCTTCTGAAGTAGGTACATGAAGATCTACAACGGCGTTATAGGATTTTTCGAGACTGGCCGCACCTTTATAAAGCTCGGTAAGAAAGCTTTGATTTTCATAAGTCCCGGTTATTATTACATGATAAAGGCATGTGTCTGCAGGATCGTATTCATTTTGAGTCCTGAGCTTTGAACGGGACTGCATGAAGGTAATGTAAAAAAGAATAAAGAAAAAGAGGAGTCCTATTAAAGTAAAGCTTAAAAGCACCCACTTAATCAGCCGTTGTTTTTTCTTTTCCATATTCAAAGACGATTTTGTTTTTCTTATAATCTGCGGTTACAGCGCCGCCCTTTGCAAGAGACCCAAAAAGAACTTCATCAACAAGCTGATTTGCAATGTTTTCTTCAATTGTTCTTGCCATGTTGCGGGCTCCAAATTCTTTTGAATAACCCTGATCTGTAAGGTAGTCTATGCACTTGTCTGTAACTGTAAGCGTGATTTTTCGTTTTTTGATTCTTTGTGCCAGTTTGACAATTTCTTTCTGACAAACCATGCGTACAATTTTTTTATCAAGATAGCCGAATGGAATAACTGCATCAAGACGGTTGCGGAACTCCGGGGGGAATACCTTGTTTACAGCTTCAAAAAGAGTTGCTTCGTCGTAAGCCGCATCTTGTGTTCCAAAACCAATACCTGCTTTTTCCATGTCGCGGGCACCGGCATTACTTGTCATAATTACAATGCAGTTTCTGAAGTCTGCTTTGCGTCCCTGATTGTCTGTAAGAATACCGTAATCCATTACCTGAAGAAGTATGTTGTAAATATCTTCATGGGCTTTTTCTATTTCATCAAAGAGAATAATTGCATTTGGATTTTTGCGTACGTCTTTTGTAAGAAGTCCGCCTTCTTCAAAACCAACGTAACCAGGAGGAGAACCGACCAGACGGCTTACCGAATGTTTTTCCTGATACTCACTCATGTCATAGCGCAGTAGTGGTTCACCTAAGGTTTGTGCAAGAGAACGTGCAAGCTCAGTTTTTCCGCAGCCGGTTGGACCAACAAAAAGGTAGCAGGCCTCCGGTTTATCAGGATTTCTAAAGCCGGCACGTGCGCGTTTAACAGCCTTTGTAAGTGTCTGAATTGCTTTATCCTGTCCAAAAATCTGTGCGCCAAGAGTATGTTCAAGGTAACGCAGGGTGTCTTTCTGGTCGCCCGAAACTGTGTCGAGTGGCAGCTTTGCCATTTTTGCAGTTATGCGGCGGATTGTTGCAAGGTTGATTTGTGCAGAGTTCTTATGAATCTTCTGATAGGAACCAGCTTCGTCTATAATATCAATTGCCTTGTCCGGCAGACGCTTGTCCGGCATATATTGAACCGAAAGGTCTACAGCTGCTTCCAGTGCAGAAGGTGCGTATTTTACCTTGTGATATTCTTCGTATTTTGGAAGAAGTCCTTTAAGGATTTTTATACATTCTTCGCGGCTAGGTTCAAGAATATCAATTTTCTGAAAGCGGCGGGCAAGGGCACGGTCTTTTTCAAAGTGAGAAGAATATTCTTCAAAGGTTGTCGAACCAATAATGCGGATGCTTCCGTCTGCAAGGGCGGGTTTAAGTAAGTTAGCAGCATCCATCTGAGAGCTTCCGTTTGTACCGGCGCCCATAATCATGTGGATTTCGTCTATAAAT
>Ga0247609_10004012_pt1 | contig 14759 bp, 20 predicted proteins | sample 172DNAGHGlowgp2_FD_193487 | JGI IMG/M metagenome (GOLD analysis project Ga0247609, IMG submission 193487) | Sheep rumen microbial communities from Palmerston North, Manawatu-Wanganui, New Zealand - 1728 DNA GHGlow gp2 | ecosystem: Host-associated > Mammals > Digestive system > Stomach > Rumen ...
AATGAGCGAAACAAGAATCTTGCTGATGATTTCAAAACGGTAATTCCGAAACTCGGAACACTGACCATGAACAGACTTATCCCAAAACCAACAAATATTTTTCAAGGTGAGTTTTTAACAAAAGCTACCGAAGATAAGTATGGGAAAGAAAATTGTTGGTTTGATTGGAACATACAACATTGGGGTACGAAGTGGGATGTCTATGACGAAGAAATCACAATGCTCAACGATAACGTAATGCAAATTATGTTTCAAACCGCATGGCACGCTCCTATGCCTTATATGGAGCAACTTGCAAAAGTGTGTGTTGAAGAGGGGTGTAAAATGAGTGGTATGTTCTGTGATGAGGATTTTGCATCTAATATGGGTCTCTATATTATCAACGAAAACAATGAATTTGATGTTGAATGGCATAGTGAAGATGCCACACTATATGAGGAGTGCTGGGGATGGAATCCTTGCGAAAATGATGAAGAATTTGATGATGTTGATGATGAATCAGTAGAATAAACCATAATCTTAATTTTAATTGTTGCCAGCGTGCCACTCCGATGAGGTTTGGCACGCTTTTTGCATATTGCTATATGCGAACCAATTAATAATTTCAATTATGATTAGACCACCATAGTAGCATAGGACATAGAAACCGATTAGGCATAGGACTTGCCGAAAAGGGCTGAACATTGGATTAAAGTGTGTCCTAAAATGGATAGGAGAGTGTACTCCGTCACACTTAAAATGGGTAGGAGAGTGTACTCCAACCTACCCTTTATTTTTTTATATGGTGTGTGTCAGTGCTGACATTTTGTCATGCCATTTTGTCATATATACTGACAGATAATTTTGGCACGATATTTGCATGTAGTAGGGTGTAGTAATGATAATTAAAATTTGAATAGACATGTTTCTTTTTAAGTTGAACCAAAAAGTGAAAGTAAGAGGTTTCGGTAATGGGCATATTATCACATTACCTTATAATGATGAATCGCGCACATATATAGTGCAGTTTGAGAAACCGCAACAATATTGCATATCAAAGCGTAATCCAATTCTGATGACATACACCACGATAGTTGTTGATGATAAAGATTTGACACCATTAAAATAAATTTTGAATTATGAATTATAAAGAACAATTGAAAGAAGTCTTGTCAAGCGTCATGGAAGATGGCTTGGAGGGCGCGATTCCTACCTTGATTGTTGAGGTATTGGAAAGTATGAATTTCAATCACAATCATAATACCGACATGATTTGTGCATTGAAAGACCAATGTGAAATAGTGTTAAATAAATAATTAAAAATAAAAGTTATGAAAGGATATTGGGTCATAGACAACGAAAATCAACATTTTGAAACGCTCACAAAGGCGAAATGGCATTGCGATGTGGCATACACACCAAAGGAAAGACTTATGTATTTGAGAAATTGTCTCATCTGTCATATTGTCAAAGATGAGGTTGTTTCCTATGTTGAAATTAGGGTCACGGACGAGGGAAAACTTCTATTCAGCAGAGTTTTCAATAACAAATTATAATTAACAACATCTAAATTATGTTTGGCATGATATTTGCATATAACATACCCCAAATATAGAAGTATTATTATTCACAAAAATTTTATAGCTATGGACATTGATTTTATTTTAGATTTTTTGGAATTCGTGAATGACAAACAAGTCACAAGTAAGTTAGAACTGCATTCCGTCAAATTATATGATGGAGATGGGGATGAAATCGCCACTATTGATGAAAAGGGTGGTGTATATATCCCAATGGAAATCGTAAACAAAGCATCAACCGATTTCGTGGATTTGTTGTTCAAGTATGAAATTAAGTTAAAACCAAACCTTGAAGAAAACTATAATTTCTTGCGTGGGATTGATTTTGTGAACGGCAAAGGTGTTTCATTAACCATCACATCGGATAACCAAATCCTCATCAATTTCAGCAAGTAATTGATGTATGAAAAAGATATTGATGTTTATCCTAATTGTTGCCGTGTCATCAATCATCGCACTTGTCATATATTACATCAATATGGCTTTGGTTGCCCATGTCGGTATTTTGAAAACACTTGAAATCCATTCAATGGCGGTCTCATTCATCTTGTCTATCATATTGACACATGTTGCCATCAAGAAATATAAACTATGAAAAGACTGCTAATATTTGAATATTCTTTAATACAAAATTAATAATATTATTATTTTAATATAATATTATTAATGTTAATTAGAATTTTAATTTTATTATTAACTAATAGATAAGCATATATGAGTAATAGAGGTAAAGCAATTTGGGTGTCCATCGGTCTCATTTTCATCGTTGTCACCCTTGTGTTCGGAATCATAAATTCTCTCCAAACCATTAAAGGTGACTTTATGTTTACTTTCATGGCTTTCATTTCACTTGTCATCCTTGTGTTCATTTCCGACGGATGCAAGCAATATCTCTGGAAAGATGAATATTCCAACAATGGTAACTTCTTCGGGGAAAACCCTGACATCGAATCACAAATTCCTCCAACGGAATAATTTTAATTTGGATTTTTCAATTTAATTAACAAGAATCACAAATACATAATACGCAACTGCGTACATAGAAACATAGTATAAACCAATTTAGATTAATATGAAGAAAATTTTAATTACAATTATCGCAGTCCTTATCGGATTCGCCTCTTTCGCACAGACATCATATTGCAACAACGCAATCGTTCGCTCGTATGAGCATGACATGCTGACAGGTGAAAAAGTCATCGCCGTGAGCGTCCAACTAAACAAGACAAATGATACCATCACATGGTACACAAGCGAAAATCTACAACACGGAGTGTTCCCAGTGACAAAGGTTGAGGTGCATGGCAATCAAACCATCTACCGATGCAATCCCAACAAAGTGAAGGAATATGCCCAATTTACCACTATCAAGGAGGCAGACAATATCTACTGCATCCTCCTCCTACGAAAGAAGTATGGATATATCAAGTGTATCTTCAAGGATAACTACGGCTGGGAGGGATAAAAAAAAATTCATTTATAATTTGCTTTTTCAAAAAAAAATTGTATAATAGTACATACAGGGAAGCTGACAGCAATTATCAACTATTAACTATAGGAGGTTACCAGTAAATGCTTTCCGACAAATGAATGTTCTTTGATAAAACTAACAATAATATATAACCAAAGCAATCGTACAGCAATTTTCAATGTTTTCATGATAAATTGTTCACAAACTACTTTCGTTATTATGTGCAGGCATTATCACGCATCCTGCGAAAGAAAAAGGTGATGAGGTAAAAAATATTGGGCAAAAGCATACTACCTCAAAAGGTGCACCGCCTCGATTGCTGTTTAATATACGCCACTGATAGCGTTAAATGTCAAATCTCCTTTCTTTTAAAATGTGGGGATTGTTCTTTAGTACCTTTGGAGCTGTGGTGCTAATTTCTTTTTGCGGTATAAAGCGGTTTTTGGATTACATTATTATTTTGTGTTATATTTCTTGATACATCCCCACATTTTTTTTGGCACGGTTTTTGCTTGCTTAACCGTTACGCCTGTACCTGTAATACGCAACTGCGTACACAAAACAAGCAACAATTAAAATTTGAAATTACAAACAAACAATATAAAACTTACAACAATGAATTTAAAACAGAAAACTTATTACATTGAAAGAACAGACTTGATTAAGGACTACCTCAAGGATATCAAGCCTTATGATGTTATCACCAGAGAAGAGGAATACAACCTCTTCAAAGAATTGGTCGAAACAAAAGACCCTGATAAGAAAATTGAAATTAGAAACAAAATCATTACATCTCATATGCGTTTCGTCTTTGCTATTGCAAAACGTTATGCCACTGGAGACATTCTCATTGATTTAGTCAATGAAGGTAATTTGGCACTTTTCAAAGCTTTGGAAGATTATAAATTGAATAGCGGTAATAGATTCACTACAATGGCTTATAACTACGTCAGACGGGCCATTAAACGCTATCTTTCCAAGGAGGGGAAAACTGTACGCTCATGCACTAACGCACTGTATGCTGGCAAAGTGAAGGAGGTGGAAAATGAGTTTTTCAATAAGTATGGCATCTTGCCAACCGTGGATGAAATCATGGATATGCTCTCTGAAAAATACGACCTGGATATCAAAAACATTTCAGACATCGTGGATGCTACCACTTACTCCATTGACGATATTTCCAATGAAGATGATGACGATATGTCAGACTACTCAGAATATGCTCAAATCTCAGCATCACATAACGATTATCTTGATGTTGTTGACTCTGAAGATACTTCATACAAAATCAACAAAGCACTTGAACAACTCAGCGAAAGAGAACAAACCATTATCAAAATGGCTAACGGATGTGGTTATGTAAAAGAATACAAAGACAAAGAAATCGGTGAGCAATTGGGCTTAACAGCAGAAAGAGTAAGACAACTGCGTAAATCCGCTGAACAAAAAATGGCTGTCGCTTATGCTCAAGCATAGCCATTTTTTTTATTTGTAAATTAAAATTAAAATTACAATAATAATCTAAATTATAATTCAATTAATGTAATGCCAGAAAATAAACACATTGAAATCAATTTCAAAAATAATGACAAATCCAATGAGACTTGTCAAAATCAAACCAATGAAGCTAAATTAACGATTGGCCAAATGCCATCATGGATAACAGAACAACAAGAAGAAAAACAAACATCACCGTTAACATATGGCGGGACGTTAAATGAAGAAGTTGCTGACACTCCAGTCACTGAAAAAACAAAAGGCGTGGTGGACTTCAACGAGGCTAAAAAAATGATGAAAAATATGGAAGCAATATACGCAAATGCGGATGTGGAAACCGACCCGCTTTATGACCCTAATAATACTAATCCAAATTTTAATTTCAATTCAGATATCCGTGACTATAACATCGGAACCTCTGATTACTCCCAACACAAAATCCAACCTTGGGATATCTGGGAAGACTATAACCTCAACCCATGGGACGCCGATATTGTCAAACGTGTTCTCCGTAAAAAAGAACTCCCTGGACTTGACGATACTCAATCCAGACTCGAAGACTATAAGAAAATCATTCACATCTGCCTGAAACGTATCGACCAAATCAATAAAGGCACTGTTATCCTTTGATGACTTTTTTTCTTGGAAAATTAAAATTTTAATTGTATAATCTTATACATAACAAAAATTCTTCATAAGTTTCATATTGTTTGTAAACACGGGATGGGATTACGGTAATGCACTGGGCCCCATCCCACTTTTTTTACCCTAATACGCAACTGCGTACATACTCTCTAATACTGGGATTTTCTACTTTTTCCAAACTATTTATATTGCCTAATATATTTGGGGCAACTGTTTATTATTCTAATTTAAATTAGAAAATTTTTATAAAATTAAAATTAATTTGACAATGAAAGAATTCAAACACTTTATGTCGCAAGTTTTGGTACTCGCCTTGTTCATACTGTCAGCCCTTGGCTTCTACCTTGCCGTCAAAGTGGCCTTCTTCTCTTCATTCATCAATATAATGCTAATCTTTATCGCCATCTTCTTCCTTATCATCGCCTGCGGTGAAATGGACAGAATCCACGGCTTCGGCAAATACAGCGGCACTACCGAATCACAATCCGAATCTCAATCCAATCCACATATCGACTCAACCTCTAACAAACCTCATAACCATGTTGGACCAAAACAATTGGAATAACTTTCCTTGTTCTATAACACACTATCCCCCTTTATGGGGGATTTTTTTATATGCATACTTTTTGTTATTATAATTAAAATTATACTAAATTACCATCCCAGTATAATTCACACAGGAGGAAAATTTTTAGTTATTAACAATCTGATGAGGTTATTAACAATTTTAATTATAATTAACTCTGAATCAGTAATTTAAATTAAAAGCATCATAACTCACTGATAACAAGTGAATTATAAACAAGAAACAAAATTCGGGAAATTGTGAAATTTGTGAAAAAAAATATGAAAATTTTAATTAAAATTAACACAACCAACAGTTGTTTTTGGTGTTTTGTCGATGTCTGTTGAAGTGAAAATTACAATTAAAATCACAATCACAATCATCATCCGTAACTTTCAATTAAAATTACAGTTCCATTCCTTAATACAATTACAATTATAATAATATAGTACTGTTTCAACAATTAACATTTAATTAACAATTAAAATTAACAACATGATTCAAACTATTTATTTAGAGCAATAAAACAATAAAGTAGTGAAACGAAATGGCGCAATTTAACATAACATGTGTAACAGACAGATACGAGCCAAATGTGTACTATCCATACACAAACACAATTTATATAGAGAATGTAAACGTATATACACCATTAGACGGCTTCATTGGGCAAACAGATAATAAAGGAGTGTTTAAAATGAAAAGCACAGACCAGTACCACATCGAACACGGTATAGATGTTTATTTGGAGCGTGGCGGTTATGTTGGTAAATGGGTGAACATCCACAGTGGTACTAACAGGGTAATCATGGAGAATAACGGGGAACTTGCAAACGGTTCTTCATTGAGTGATGTTTTCGACGAATTCAGTAATTTCTCAACAAACAGGAGAAATGTTCCGTATAGTTCACTGGGTACCAACATAACAAGTGCATTTTGCATTTACTACAGACCAGGTTATCCAAACAACTTGGATGAGAACAGATTCTTAAGGGTTGGTGATTATGTTCGGAGGAAGATTGATGACAGCCAGTTACCTCCAAGCCAAGAACCATTTGAACCAGATGTAGCTCCGACAATTGGTCCTAACACAGACCCAGCTGATTATCCTAATATGTTTCAATATGTTTCGCAGAATGATGGAATTCATATAATAATTAAACAGACAGTAGAAAGCAACTATGATTTAAATTATGGAGTTACATCAGAGATGTGGTATGTAATAAAACTTAAACCCAGTCAACCATCTTATTACTATAATAAACAAGTATACGACTCAAATAATGGAACATGGGTTGGTCCTTTTACTGGTAATGTTGTATCCACAACAGGAAAACTATTATTTTATAACAGAGAATATTTCACATCACAAGCCTTCAGTGCCATGGGGAATACAGCCACTTTGGAATTACCACCATGTGATATATACAAAACAACACAATCAAGAGCATTAATGTTACCAAGGGTTACGCTAATAAATGTATCTGATATAATAAACATGAATATCACAACAGATGTAAAAAACCAATTGATATATGAGAGAGCATTAGCCAAATTACAAATGGGTGGATATTGTATTTTTCCATCATCAATTTATCCAGATTATGATACATTTGTACCGCCGAGTCGCATAAGTTGGAGGTTTGACAATGTTACAAACAATATTGAAAACTATTGGATAGCTGATTATGGTGGAACAGATGCAATTGTTGGAAATGATAATTATAGTATTATACAATTCCGTAATAATTTCAATAACATTTATAATCAAATGTTAACATCATTTAATAGTGTAGGCAACCACTGGATAAGTGTGAATTGTTCAGGTTTTACTGGCAGTAAAAATATTGTGAAATGGGATGGGATGAAATATACTGAATATAATTTAACACCAAACGATGTGTATGTGTATGTGTTTATCCCTGAAGCATTGATAGAATATACATATAATGCTCAAAACAGTGGTAATGAAAATAGAATTATAATTACAGAAGGTTCTACAGCATCTATGACAGATGCTTATGTTCATGGGAAAATTACGCAAGAACATTATCTTAAATATGGCTACCTTCATGTTAAATTCTACAATCAAACTTAAAGTTAATAGGATTTAAATAATATTATTTCCGATATAACATAAAGCAATTCCCCATTCAATTAAAATTATTGGATGGGTTTTTTATTTGCTATCATTTGTAAATGTCATAAAAAAAATGTATAAATACATACAGGTAAAAAGAGGTTTGCTTGAGGCATTGGAGGTTGTTGGAATGATTGATAATAATAAAAACAGAACAAATAAATAAAAAATGGGATTGTTACAAAGATATGATGAACCTCGTAGAGAGGAAGACGGCATTGGCTATGAAATAAAGCCAGTTAATGAAAGTGAAAAAGCTGTATGTCAATGGAGTGACATGAACGGCAGAATAATTCCAGTGAACAACACATTCGGTAGATTGGAAAGGGGGCATTATTCAATTAATTTCTCAAATGACATCGGTATGTTTTTCCAGAAGGAAACCGTGGAGTTGAACAAATTGTACAGACTGCCTAATGAGGCCACTGACACACTTCTAAACGACATTTCAAAATTCTGGACACTTGAGGAAACATACAAGAAATATCAGAGGGTGTTCAGAAGGAATTATCTTTTATATTCAGCTCCAGGAACAGGAAAGACAAGCCTTATCAACCTTATGTGTGAAGAGTTGATTGAAAAGTATGACGGGCTTGTGTTTTCATTGAGTACAGAACCTGAAATTGAATATTTCCCAGATGCTGTAAAGAGAATAAGGAAAATTGAGCCAACAAGGAAGATTATTGGAATCATCGAGGATATTGACACGTTTGTTGAGCGTTCGTCAAGTTTGAACACTTTGATTTTGAATATTCTTGACGGTAATTTGAAGTTGGGTGGATTGGTTATGATTGCCACAACAAACCACATTGAGTATCTTGAGAGCAGATATACAAACAGACCGAGCCGATTTGATATTGTACAAGAATTTCCATTGCCAAATGATGAAAGCAGAAGAATCTTCATCGAAAAGACCGTACTTCCAGATGACCTCAAGAAGATTGACATCGAAAAGTGGGTTGACAGGACACGTGGATTTACAATTGACCATATCAACGAACTTATATTATTGCACTTTGTCTTCGGTCATGGCGAGGTTGAATCATTCCAGAGAGTTGAATCAATGGTAAAGGGTAATGGTTTATTGAAAAACACAACAAGTGTAAACAGAAAGAGTATTGGATTTGGTGATTAAAAATGTGTAATATGGACTTAACACTTGAATTATACAAAGACATTGGTGTTCTTGCTTTTTCAAAAGTTGGATTGCTAAACAACGTTGATGATGTAACAAAACACAGGTTCCTTAATTCAATCAAACCTATTGCTGATAAATTGGTTGAATTAAGAAACGATGTGAAAACTCACGATGTGTTCATGGTTACGTTTGCGTATATTGAATTGTGTAAAAAATATGAAAATTTCAAAGTGGATTTCAACACTCTTATGTCAAGATTGAATAGGGAGTATGAAAAACTAGTAAAAGCTACTCCTTATTATATTGATTATGATATGGCATATAAAACTGGATTAGCTGTTGCTGAAGAATATTCAAAAGATTTCAAATACATTGGTGTAACAAATAATGTCAGTGATTCGCACATAGTATTCTCAAGCCAAGTTACATCTACCATGTTGGATGATTATTTTAGGATTCAAATTAAAGGCCAATATAACATTGAACTAACTGAAGAAATGTACGATTCCATAAAATTTCATTTTTCTTCATTTTTGGAATATGCAAGGAAGAATTGGATACCAGAACACATATCTTGTGTTGGTGTTGTTGATGTTTTTTGTGAATTGTTTGCTTTGATTGGTATAAAAATGCCAAGCGAGAGAATTGAAAATATGGATTTGTTCTGGTGCTTTGTCCGAAACAATATCGAAGAAATTACATTGTCGAATTTTAAATCAACAAACGTGATAGCAAAGATTATATTTCATAAAATCGAAAAAGCTGAATAATCATGTGTTTATACAGTAAGGAAAATAAATTAAAAGCCGCAGACCAAGACATTGTTTGTTATAAACTTGTTGATAAAATGGAAGGTGTTGGATATAAATCGCCAGTTATGGGTTTTCATATACCACAAGGAGTTATAAACGGAAAATTACCATATATAGCTGAACAATCAAGTAAAGACAATGAAAATGATTATACTTGTTCAATAGGTAATTTGTTTCAATTCGGACCTGGTTTGATACACACGTTCAAACATCAGCCAAAAGAAATTCGTTACTACGGCGAAGGTTCACAAGTAAACGCAAAGCTTTTTGAATGTATCATACCAAAGGGAACAAAATATGTTGAAGGAGTCGATACAAGTATGTATGAAAGCTATGCCAGTGAAAAAATTTTTTTCAAAAGAAAAACAAAATTTGAAAAAGAAAAACATCACAAACAACCTTATTCAATTGATATTAATGATGTTGAATATAAATAATTTAAAGTTTGTAAGTATGAAAAAAACAATGATTTTATTATTAGCTACCTTACTATTGGCAGGATGCTATAAAAGAGATTGGAGTTATAGCGGAAAACTTCCGTTTGGAACACGTGTGGTAATCATTGACGGATGTGAATATATATGCGATTCGTACAGATTGGCCCACAAAGGGAACTGTAAGTATTGCAAAGCCAGACGTGAGATTGAGCAAGATAGCCTTATAGCAAAATTGAAACAATAATTGGGTATGAAACGAAACAGAATAAGCAAGGAGACAAGGGCGGATGTTTATGCCAAGTATAATGGCCGTTGTGCATATTGTGGCAAGGAAATCGAATTGAAGGACATGCAGGTTGACCATGTAACGGCATATGCGCAAAGCATATATGGTACAGAAACAGAAAACGAGAAAGTGTCGGAAATGATTGGCAACGGTTCCATAAACGATATCTCCAATTTATTACCATCATGTCGTGCCTGCAACTACTACAAAAACATAAACGGAATAGAAGGTTTCAGGGAAAGGATACTAAACCAATTATCACATACATGTATAGACACATTCCAAGCACGTTTAGCCATGCAATACGGAATAATTGAATATAAGCCGTGGGACGGAAAGTTTTATTTTGAAAAAATCAACAATAAGATATTATGAAGGTAAAGTTATTGAAAAAATTACGTGAGGAAGCAATAAAATATTGTTTAGAAAATTTGATTTAATTATGACACAGGAAGAATACAAAAGAGAAACCAATCAAGCCGTTGAATTAGTAAAGCAATTGACAATGTGATTGGAACAAAATATTATTTAGGTTGTGTTCAGTCTGGTTCGGATATCGACACTCTTATCAATGTTTTAATGATACATAAGGTTCACATTGAGTATGTGATAGAACATCTTAAGCATATTGGTGAAAAATATAAAAAGGAGAAAGAATACAACGAATTCGTTTCAAAATGTTCAAATCATGAATTTGAAAACATTAAATGGAGTGAAATACCAGACATGGCGAGAGATGAATTGATGCTAATGTATCGTGGATTGGTTTGCGGTCTGAACAATGTAACAGAAGATGACCACGATTATTATTTCAGAAAAGCAACTAAAGCATTCAAGGATAAATACAATATTAATAAAATAGAAATATAACGCAAAACAAAAGATTGAATTTAAATTTTATGAAAATGAAAATTGTTTGTTTTCTTTATGCGTACATTTTTATATTTTTGTGCTGTTTTGTGTAGGGTGATATTGATGTGTTTTTTTGTAAGATTTTAACTATTAATTAAAATATAAATCTAGAATATATCAACATGTTTACTAATTTACTGTATATCAATCCAATAATATTAAAAGTTTAATAATTATATGGTTAATTATTAGTGTTTGATACATAGCATGTTAATTACATGTTTTTTTGTATGTGTTTTATGGTTAGTTTATTGTATTTGATGGTAGGATAAAATGGGGTAGAAAAAAATAAAAAAAATTAAATATATTTTATATGGAAAATATTGCTGAAATTCTTAAAAACGCACCAAAAGGGTTGTTATTATACTCACCTATTTTCGGCTATATGAATCTTGTCGAGGTAAAAGACAAAGTCGGAAAACGAGGGGTCATAAAAGCCGACGTCCAATTCAGACCCGAAAAGAGCATTGAATTCGATTCATTCGGAAGATACAGTGTTGACGGTGAATGCATGTTGTTTCCAAGCAAATTCCATAAAACCTGGGATGACTGGCAAGAAAGTTTGCTTTCTTTTGGTGATTTTATCACCAATATAGATGGCTATAAAGAGACATTCGTAATATATAAGGTTTTTGGACGCGATACATGTGAGGCTTACGATTCAAACGGTTCAAACACTATAATTTCAAGAATTGAATACAGATGGGCAACCGATGAGGAAATAGACGGATTCCTGTCTGAGCTTGATAGAAACGGCTTCATATGGAACACTGCAACAAACGAAATTGAAATCAAACCAGAGCCAAAACCTAAATTCCTGCCTGGCGATATGGTTATAATTAAGGAAAGAAAATATCCAGAAGAAAAATATTATTCTCATTATCTTGATGAAATGCTTGATTTTGCTGGAGGAATATATAAGGTTGTCAGAGTTGGAAAACAATCTTGTTTAAGAGATAAAAATCTTATTGATGATGATGGTTTCGTGTATGAACTTAATGGTTTAAGATGGCATTTTGTAAGTTCTATGTTAGAACCTGTTATAGAAAAGGACATATCTCGTATAGATAAAGAACCGTACTTTTTAAAATTCGGAAGGTATTATATATGTTCCGAGGATTTTTATGTAAATTCTGAACACCAAGATTCATTGTTCCAATGTGGTGAAATCTGCCATAGTGACGAAGACAATACAGTGAAAAACCACAATGGATGCATGTTTATTGACGGTCATGACGGAAATGCAAAAATTTATTTCCAGGAAATAGACACATCAAACAAGGAGTTGGCAAAGGTGAAACAGTATGCATATGAGAGATGGAATGAACTATGGAAAATAATCCCAGACACTAATAAACAAGATTTAACAAAAAAAGACTTGAATAATCTAGGAAGGTTCATGGAAATAGAACAACTGAATGAATTTTTGGATAAATTGTAAAATGGAAATTAATAGTTAAAAATTGCAGAGCTGTTGATAAAATGGCAATGTTTGATGCAAGGTGCTTCAATATCCCAGAATCAGAAGTAACAAATTGTACAATTTGGAGGCAACAGGATTGTAGTAGAAATAGCATTGAAATGGTAGGAAGAACATATTTTTCAGATAAAGAACTCTTCAAGAAGAACTGTTCCAATATCCAAGATATGTTGATGGAGAAATACAATGTCAACTGGAACGATTTTCCTGTTAGATATAAAAGAGGTTGTGCTGGTTATAAAAGAAGTGTTGGTGATGGCGATATATGCAGAGATGAGTGGTATGTTGATTATGATATGCCTATAATCACACAAGATAGGGAATATGTTGAAAAATGGATTAGATTACAATAATGAAAGCTAAACGAAAACAAATTATAGACCAACTTAAGGCAGTAAAAGCTGCCAATCGTTCTGATGAAATTAGAGCGTATGGTAAACCTATAAACTTTGGTAACGTTTGTAGGAATAAGAAAAAGTATACCAGGAAAATAAAACATAAAAAAAGCTGGAGTTAATTCTCCAGCTTTTTTGATTGTCTTATTAATGCGCTTGTACGGTCATTCATTTCATTTGTCCAATATTGTGAAAGCGCTAGTGAAATTACACGAACATGATTAAAGGCCCATTGATATTTGTCAACATCATTTATATTGATAAATGCGATATCTCCTACTTCATCTTTTTCATTGTTGGCGTGTGAAAATTGTTCTTCATAAAACGATTTGTCTTGTGAAAGACTTATAAGGTATCTAAATGAGACATTTTGTCTTTTGTCTGATGTCGGGTCCGAATTAATTCCCATCAATTCAATATGTTCATACTTAAGGTCAACACCTGTTTCTTCTTTAATTTCACGCAGTACAGCTTCTTCTGTCGTTTCGTCAAAATCCAAATATCCACAGCATAGGTTCCACATACCTCGATATTCTTCATCTGGTGTACCTTCTCCACGTTGTGAAACGAGGATATAGTATTGGTCATTTTCCTTTAAAATTGGAATACCAACAACAGCGACAGAGCGGCTGAACCATCCGATGAGGTTTCCGTTTTTATCGTAGCATTCTTGATTTTTCATGTTTAATAATTTTATCTAATTTTTGGGTTAATTTATCATTTTCAGCTTTCAATGCCAAGATTCTCATTGTTGACATGTAGAGTTTTCTGAAGTGTGGGTTTTCACGGCGTTGTTTTCTTGATGCCATACAATAAGCCAAAATAATATCATAGTCTTTTGCGCTCATATGTTTATACATTCCACATTTAAACATCTGTATAGATTTCTTATACCAAAGATATGGAAGTGGGTCCATTCCAACGTGTAATCTTGATATTGTGTCGGCCTCCATGAATTCCAGTACATCTTTATTACTGACTTTTGGTAATGACAAATTATTGTTCATAATATAAAATTTAAATTAACATTACTATTATACAATAATAATTTCTGATTTCAAACTTTTAATTTCAATTGCATTCTAGCCATGTTTATCTCTGTGGAATCACCCATATGTTTTCCTTTGTCATCTGATATCTTGATGCAATTTTCCCAATCTGAATTTTTATCAAGACGGCACTCTTTTAATTTCATAACAATGTTAGCTGGATTCCAAGATACACCAGTATCATTTGTTAAGTTAGTACCTATACCGAAACTTACATTACATCTACCCTTAAACTCGTCATTAATAAGTTTTGCCTTATCAAAGTCAAGAGCATTACTGAAAACAATTAGTTTTGATTTAGGGTCAATTCCGAATGACCTAATCTTATGTAATATCTTATTGCCAATTTCAATTTCATCACCGCTGTCCTGTC
>Ga0247609_10004017_pt1 | contig 14750 bp, 8 predicted proteins | sample 172DNAGHGlowgp2_FD_193487 | JGI IMG/M metagenome (GOLD analysis project Ga0247609, IMG submission 193487) | Sheep rumen microbial communities from Palmerston North, Manawatu-Wanganui, New Zealand - 1728 DNA GHGlow gp2 | ecosystem: Host-associated > Mammals > Digestive system > Stomach > Rumen ...
TGTATTATGATAATGCCTTGTTTATCGCTGATTTGGATGTTGGTTCCATCGCTCGCTACAGCTTGGCTGAAAACAACAAAATCGGCAAAAAGGTGGCTGAACTTTCACTTCCTGGAAAATGGTCGGACCATATCTACTTTGTGAACAAGGAAAAGGCGTATGTTGGCGGTATGATGGATTCCCTTCTCATCATCAATCCGAAAACGATGAAGATAACGGGTGCTATTGACCTTTCCAAGTACAAGAGTAAGAATGCTTATGTGGTAACCCCTGGTACGGGCGTGATTGTCGATAATCGCCTTTATGTGGGTCTCATCCAGAACCAAGATGAATACCGCACAGGTGACCAAGCTGAAGTTGCCATTATCGATGTCAAGAAGGATAAAGTTATTGCCGTTGCTACGGATGACCGCGTTGCCGCTGTAGGTTCTTTGGACGACTCGGAAAATCAGTCGTTTACAGTACTTGACGGTTATATTTATTGTTACAGTAATGCTTCTTGGGGCTACGCTCCGGGCCAAGTTGACGGATACCTCCGCATTAAAGTGGGCGAAACCAAGTTTGACAAGGATTATGTTTGGCAAGTGAGCAAGGAAGTCGCCATTGACGGTATCACCAAGAAAGGTGTTTTCAAATATCTCGCACCGTCAACAGTTCCGAGCGATGGTTACGTTTATTCTTTCTTGAACGTGATGAAGGATTTGGAAAAGGGTTGGCTTGATGCGGAAAGCTACCATAATCCCACTTGCAAGCCGGTGCAGATTGATCTTGCAAAGAAGAAAATGAAGGCTTTGCCGATTGATTATACATCGAGCTGGGCGAGCTACGGCAAGTATGTGGAAAATGACGGCAAGGTAATTTTTGCGGTCTCTACCGAAAAGGATGGCAACGGCTATTTCCGCTATGATCCGAAGACGAATAAGGCTAAAAAGATTGCCGAGGCGGAACAGATTCCGATGTGGATTGTACCGCTGAAGTAATGAATCGGCTTTGATGAAATGGTGATGCCCGCTCATTGGCGGGCATGACAATAGTGTGGTGTCATTCCCGGCTTGACCGGGAATCTCCTTAAAGGCGAGTGCTAGAAAAGAATTGAGTCTGGGTTTTATTGAAAATGAATATTCGTAAGTTTGCTATTGCTTTTGCGGTTTGTGCCGCTATTTCTGCTTATGCGCAGGATGACGAAGTTACTTCGTTCGAAGATTTTGACGAACCGGTCGCAGAAAGTAATGCGACAAATAATGAAATTTCTGAAGTGAATGCAGCGGGCGGTTCCGCGAGTTCCGAAGAAGTTACAAAACTCGATTTACTCTCAGTCGAGACGGAATCCGAAGCGGAGCAGGCTGCAATCGCAAAGCAGGTAGAAACGGTCTCTACGATTGACGCCGCTGAATTGCAAAATACGAGCAAGAGCGTTTCCAAGGCCATCAATTCTGCGTCTGGCGTGAAAGTCCGCAAGTCTGGCGGAATGGGTAGCGAAGGCAAAATCAATATTCGTGGCATGGAAGGCAAGAACATCAAGGTGCTTGTCAACGGCGTTCCTGTCGAAACGCAGGGAAATTTGGGGCTTGACGATATTCCCATTGACCAAATTGCGGATATCGAGGTTTATAAGGGCTACATTCCTGCGCGTTTTGCAACGGATGGTGCTGGCGGCGCTATCAATATCGTGACCAAGAAACGCCCTGCAAATTCAATTGACGCATCGTATAGCTTTTCGAGCTTCAATACGCACAAGGCTTCTGTTGCCGCAAGCCATTTGATTGATAGCATTGCGGGGGCTGCAAGCCTTGAAATTGGCGTATCGGGATATTTTAACCATTCCGATAACGATTATGAATTCACCTCGCCGTACATGAAAAGTTCTACCGGCAAGGATACGAGCGTTGTTCGTGATCATGACCATTATACCTCTTACAATGTGCAGGCCTTTGCTAATTTGATGAATGCCTGGTTTGATAAAATTTCGCTCGGTGCTAGTTTTGGTGCGTTTGACAAGGAAATTCAGGGAATTGAATATCGCATTAAGGAGACTACGTCCGAAGGCTACAATTTCGGTGTTTCGCTTGGACTCGACAAGAAGAATTTCTTTGCGAAAAATTTGAATTTCGGCGATTATTTTTCATTTGGTTTTGCAGAAAACAAAATAATCGATACAAGCCGTGTCCATTGCCGCAACTGGTTTAGCTGCGATGTCGCAAAGAAAAATGTAGGAGAACTTACGTCTATGGGGCTTCCGAAACTTCGTACTGTTGAAGTTTACGATTTTAATAATTTGTTGAATCTTGATTATCAATATGTAAAAGATCAGTTTATTTATTTGAATACGCTTTTCAGATATCACAAGGAAAATCCTGAAGATGATCTTGGTTCGGAAAAGATGGGTTTCAATACGGCAGGGCTTCCTGGTGAAATGTTTTCTGTGACTACTGGCATTTCGCTTGAAAATCGTTTCTGGAATTCTCGAATCCAAAATCTTGCTGGCTTCAAATTCCACTACTTGAATGCAAAAATTTCGAATATGCCGACAAGCCTTCTTATTGAACCTGCGGTGGAATCCAATGACTACACGGATTTCAGTTATGATGAAAACTTGATGTTCAAAATTGCAAAGCCGCTTTCTGTTAAGGTTTCGTATCAACATGCGGTGCGTTTACCGTCTCCTGAAGAACTTTTTGGCGATGGCCTTCGCGTGAGCGCAGCGATAAACCTCAAGCCTGAAGAAGCGGATAATTTCAACTTTGGAATTTCTGTGGATTTGCAGGAATTGCCGCTTGTGACAAGACTCCGTTTTGATGGCGATGTGTTTTATTCGTACTACAAGAATCGAATTCATTACATGAGTTCATCGCAAATGTCGATTCCTTACTTTAACATGAACCCGATACGCAGTTGGGGGTATGAAGGCGATGTGAAGTTGGATGTAAATGAGTGGATTTTGCTGGGGACGAACTGGACATTCCAAGATTTACGTAATATAAAATATAATGCAAGACAGGGTATTTCCAAGGATGCCATTGTGCCGAATATTCCGCGATTCTTTATGAACTATCTTGCAGAGTTCCATATTGGCGACTTGTTCAGCAAGGAAGATTTTTTGAAGGTCTGGTGGTCAGCAAATTATACGGATGAATATTTCTATGGATGGAAAATCAGTTCGCGCCAGAGCCGTAAAATTGAATCTTCGTTCACGCAAGATATTGGCGTTGAATATTCGATTTGGGACAATAAATTGGGATGGAGTTTTGAAGTTGATAACTTAGCTGATAGCGAATCGTTCGATAAGTTTGGTGAAAGCAAGCCGGGTAGAAGTTTTGCAACAAAGATACGCTACAGCTTTAGGTAGAAGGAGTTGGTAAAAGTGTGTTTGTCTGAAATGAAAGAAAATCAGAAAGGTCTGATTCAAAAGATTAACGGAGATTCTCGCTTTATTTCACGTGTTGTGTCAATGGGTCTTCCGCCGAGCAGCCCGTTTTTAGTGTTGCAAAATGACGGCCGTTCTCCGGTTCTTTTGTATTCGCACGATACGATGATTGCGATAAATCGCAAAGAGTGTATGCAGATTGATGTGGAGATGGCATGAGAACGATAGCTTTGCTGGGACAGCCTAATTCCGGTAAATCAACCCTGTTTAATGCATTGACCGGCTCTCATCAGCATGTCGGCAACTGGCCGGGAAAAACGGTGGAAAGGGCGGAAGGCTTTTTCACGTATGGCGAAGAACTGTATCGCGTTGTTGACTTGCCGGGTAGCTACGGGCTTACGGCGAACTCCGCAGAAGAAGTGGTGACAAGGACGTATATAGAGCATGGGTATGCGGATCTTGTGTGCGTTATTGTTGACGCTTCGCAGCTGGAACGTAGCCTTTATATGTTGGCCGATTTTGCAGGTATCGAAAGCCCTGTAATGCTTGTGTTGAACATGATGGATGTCGCCGAGCAGCAAGGCAAAAAGATTGATGTTCAAAAGATTGAAAAAATGTTGAATATTCCGGTGCTCGGCTTTACGGCGTCGGATATGGGCGGCTATCCAGAATTTTTTAAAAAGCTTGAAAAAGCAATTGATTCTCCCTCGAAAATTTCGTCTGAGAAAATTCGTTTGATTGTTGAACGTGAAGGCGGTTCGGAACGCGTTGCGAATCTTGAAAAGCTTGAAAGTTTGATTGCTAATTTGAAATGTTACAATCGCGAAAGATTCTGGGTGGCATCGAAGCTTTTGGAAAATGATTCGCTTGTGCGTTCGGAAGTCGAAACTGCTGTGACTCCAGAGCATTGGAACCAAATTAAGGAAATTTTGGATTCTGAGGGTTCTGATGGCGGCCTTTTGACGGGCGAGGCGAAGTATCGCTTTGTTTCTGAAATTCTCAGGGACGCCTCTTCGAGTTGTGAAAAGTCTGTGTCGCTTTCCCGTTTTGATAGAATTGCGACGCACCGCATTTGGGGAAAAGTTGTTGCATTCTTTATCTTGGTGATTACGCTTGCGGTGAGCATGATGATCGCGGTTCCTATTATTGCGAGTTGCTTTGGACTACAGAGTGTTGCAGAACCGCTTGTGGTCAAGATGTGTGAATCGCTTGGCTGGTGGCCTGCTGTGGCGTCGTTCGTCAATAGCGTTATCATTGGCGGGCTTGCTGTAACTGTCGCCATGATGGGTTTTGTCTTTGCAATCCTCGTGACGTTTGGCCTGATGGAAGATACGGGCTACTTGGCAAGATCTTCGTATGTGTTTGATTCTTGGCTTTCTCGGCTTGGTTTGCACGGCAAGGCGTTTATGCCTTTGGTCTCGGGGCTTGCTTGTACGGGGGGCGCTGTCTGCGGAACTCGTGTCCTTGACACTCGTGGACAGCGCTTATTTGCCATGGTGCTCTTGTGGTCGATTCCGTGCGGTTCAAAAGTTGCCGTGGTGCTTTTCCTCGCATCGGTTTTCTTTGGCTCGGCGGCTCCGCTGTTCGGCGTGATTTATGTCGCGATGATTTTTGCTTCGTTCTGGCTCTCGTCAAAGCTTTTCGGAAACAAGCTGATGCCTGTAAATGAACGTGTGGGTATGATTATGGAACTCCCGCCGTACCACAAACCGCATTGGAAGATTTTGTTAAAAACGGTTGTGCGCAATGTCTGGGCTGTTTTCAAGAAGGCGATTCTGGTCATTTGGTTTGTGTCCCTTATCTTTTGGCTTATTTCGTATTCAAAAGACGGGAATGTGGAGCATAGCGTTCTTTACACGATTGGAAACGCAATTGAGCCGTTTACGCAAATTTTCGGCATGCGTTGGCAACTGTTTATCTCCTATATTGGCGGTATTTTCAGCAAGGAAGCTTCGCTTGGTGTGATGAGTGTTGTTTTCTCGAGTACAAGTGATGCATTCTCGTTGATTGCCCGCAATGCAGCGGGTGCAAATCTTGGTGAAATGATGCGGGCTGTAATCTCGATTCCTGAAGCGCTCGCGTTCATTTTCGCCTCAATGTTCAATATCCCTTGTGTTCTTGCGATGGGTACAACATATCGCGAAACGCATTCTCTCAAGTGGATGCTTGCAATTGCGGGCTACTACTTTGCGATTTCTTTGGGCCTTGCGTTTATTGTTTACCACATTGCTTTGTGGGTGCTTTAGAGATCTTCGAAAACCCAGACTACAATAGAAGCGGGTGTGGCGTGCCGAACGGTGCGCCATACTTGTTTTCGCGTCTCGTCATTCTGAGCAAAGCGAAGAATCCAGTCAAGTTCTGCACTGGATCCTGCTCCTTCGAACCTAAGAATTGTAAGGCAATAAATTGCCAACAATTCTATATCACGCTACGCGTTCAGGATGACGCGTGGAAAAAGTTACCCTTGTCTAATTGGATTATTTTAAATCTGTTTAGAGTAGAATAAAGTAGTTTGCTTAATTTATTTTTACTCGTCCATGTTGGATTTGGGGCTTTCCGAAAATGAAAAAGAAAATTGCGCTCTCTGTTGTGTTGTGTTCTGCTTGCGTGTTTGCTCAGACTGATGAAGTTACAAGCTTTGATGATACGTTTTTTGATGAACCCGCGACAGTAAGCGAAGAACCTGCAAAGCCTTCTGATGTTACCGTTCTTGAAGGATTGTCTGTTGAAGACGAAAGCGAAGCCGAAACTGCACCAGTCGATACGAAAACGAAGGCCGAATCAGTAAAGATTCTGGATACGAAAGAATTGCAGGGATCCAGTGCTACGATTGCCGAAGCGACGAACCGTTCGAGTGGGGTGAAAGTTCGTCAATCAGGCGGTCTCGGCGGTGAAAGTAAAATTAATATCCGCGGCATGGAGGGCAAAAACGTAAAAGTCCTTGTCGATGGCGTTCCTGTGGATAACGGAAATGGAAGCCTTTCAATCAATGATATTCCTATTGACAAAATAGATCGCATTGAAGTTTATAAGAGCTATGTTCCGGAGCGCTTTGCAACGGACGGCATGGGTGGCGTTATCAATGTCGTGACCCGCAACTTGCCCAAGAGTTCTATTGCTGGGTCGTATTCTTTTGGCAGTTTCAATACGCATAAAGCATCTTTGGATGCTAAGTATGTGTGGGCTCTCGATTCTGCGAAGAATCGTTCTGTAGAAACGGGAATTTCTGCTTATTACAACTATTCCGACAACGATTACGATTTTACGACGCCGTACATGGATACGACGGTGACGCGTGAACATGATCGATACTACAGCTATAGCATCGCTCCGTTTGTGAATTTGAATAATTTCTGGTTTGATCGCATTTCGCTTGGCTTAAGTTTTGGTGGAATGGATAAGAAAATCCAGTCAACCGCACATCGTGTTGAAGAAGCAAAGGCTGATGCAAGTGGTTTCGGGGTGGGTCTTTCTTTTGAAAAGGCGGACTTGTTTGTAAAGGGACTTTCTGCAGCGATTTCTGTCAACTTTGCTTACGGCACGGAATCCGTCGTGGATACGAGCCATGTGTATTTCTTTGGTTGGGATAAAGAAAATTTCAAGCAAATGAATACTTCGCTAGGCGAAATTTCTTTAGGCCGCACGACTTATATCGAACGAAAAAATTACACTCTTGTTTTGCCTTGGAATGTCGATTATGCATTCAATGCAAACCATGTTTTGACGTGGAGCGGATTGTACCGCTATGAATCTCAGGAGCCTACGGACAAGCGGCCTGTCAAGGGTTCGCGAATCAACAATGCTGGCTTTCCGGGGCGTAACCATTCTGTGATTACAGGACTTTCTTCAGAAAATAATTTTTGGAGCGGACGCATCCAGAATGTCGCTGGAATCAAGGGGTATTTTTATTCGATTTATGCGGACGAAGTCGAAGGGAAAATTTCTAAGCTGACGAATGATGAAGCTTCTTTTGACGATTTCGGGCTCAGCGAAAATCTTAGAATTAAGATTCTCGACCCATTTATCATCAAGGGCGGATACCAGCACAGCCTTAGATTGCCGACGCGTGAAGAAGTTTTTGGTGATGGCATCTATGTTCTCAGCGCTCCGGATTTGGAACCCGAAAAATCTGATAACTTTACTGCCGGTGCGGAACTCGATTTTGATAAAATTCCTCTTTTGCTGAAGTTGCATTTGGAATTCAACTGGTTCTATATGCTGATGGATGACCGTATTTATTGGACAAATTATGGTTCTGTTCCGCGTCCTTATTACAATAGCGTCGGTACAAAGACGAGTGGATTTGAAATTGATGCTGCTGTTGATGTGAACGAATATATCGCACTTTCTTTTAATGTGACAAAGCAAAATGCTGAAAGCCGTGAAGTCGATATGGCTTATGGTATCGCAAAAGGGCTTACGGTTCCGAACATCCCGACATTTTATATGAATTTTGGCGTGGAAATCCATGCGGGTGATTTGCTTTTCAAGGATGATTTCTTTAAGCTTTATTGGTTTGCCAATTACACCGATGATTACTATTACGGTTGGAAAGTTTCTGATAAGCAGGATCGAATCATTCCTAGCTCGTTCACGCAGGATTTGGGCGTTGAATATTCCATTATGGCCAACATGCTCTCGTGGAGTTTTGAAATCAAGAATTTGACGGATGAACTTGTCTATGACAAGTATGGAGAATCAAAGCCTGGTCGGGCTTTTGCGACTAAGATAAAGTTTTCGCTTTAGAATTTAACAACAACAAAAAGGAATAAATCATGAAATCCTATAAATCCCTTCTCTTTACTGCTGCGGTCAGCTTGATGTTTGCCGCTTGTGGTGATGATTCTGGTTCTAATGCCTCGCCAGATGAACCGTCGAGTTCTTCATCTAAGGCGAAAAGTTCCTCGTCAGCAAAGGCGAAAAGCTCTTCTTCGGCAAAAGCTAAGAGTTCCTCTTCTGTCAAGGCAAAGAGTTCTTCTTCGGCAAAGGTTAGCAGCTCTTCTGTGAAGGCGACAAGTTCTTCTGCCAAGGTTGAAGGACAGAAGTATCTTCTTTCTTTCTTGACGGAAACATCTCAGTTCTATGGTGTTACATTGCTTTCTGAAGACCAGACGAAGGCTGTCAAGAGTTTTGCTGAAGCTCCGATTTCGGGTTCTGTCAGTTACTTTAACAAGTCTGTCTATACGCTCACTGCCGATGATGCCATGAACAGCACCTTGTCCCGTTTTGAATTCAAAGATGGCAAGGTTGCAAGTAAAGCCTCTGCTACCGCAAAGTTTACGGGAACGCAGGCCATTGTGATGAAGTTTGTCAACGAAAATAAAATGTATGTCAATCAGGCTTTGGGCGATGCCATTACGGCTCTTGACCCCAAAACGCTCAAGACGACTGCTACAATCGATCTCTCTAAATATATTGATGTAGAAAATGGTGCTTTGGGCACTGTTCCGGGCTCTGCTGTGATTCGCGATGGCAAATTCTATGTTTCGTTGAACCAGTTTGTTGATTACCAGTATGCCATTGCTGGCCCGCGTGGCTGTGTTGCGATTATTGATATCAGTACGGACAAGGTAGATAAGGTTATCTATACCGATAAGGTTGCTGCTCTTGGCGGCATGGATGACATGAATCAAACCGCATCGTTTGTTGATGAAAAGGGCGATATTTATTTCTATGCAAACGCTTCTTATAGCTTTGTTGAAGGCTATCAAGAAGGTTGGGTGCGTATCAAGAAGGGTGAAACCGAGTTTGATACAAGTTGGGTGTTCCGCATGCACGATGCCGCTTACGATGGCAAAAAATCCAATACCAACAGCTTGATGGTGGGTGGTACTTATATTGGCAACGGCCAGTTCTTCGGCTTCTTTGGCAGTTTTGCTGACCCGAACAACTACAACGCTTACGAATGGAGCTTTGTCGTTGCTGACGTTTATAAGAAGACCATCAAGAAGATTGATCTTTCCCCGACGATTCCTTGGTTTGCACCGAGTATCCACCTCGATGCCGATGGCAAGAGCGTTCTCATGGGTCATGCCGATAGCAAGGGCGGTGCCATCTACCGTTACGACATCGCTTCTGGCAAGGTCAAGAAGGAAATGGATGTTAAGACGGGAACAGCCTATTACATTGTTCCGATTGTCGATTAATTAATGATTTAGACTCCTATTCTTCTATAACTCAGACTACAATAGAAGAGGGTATGGCGTGCCGGACGGTGCGCCATATTTTTTTTATGTCACGTCACCCTGAACGCGTAGCGTGATATAGAATTGTTGGCAATTTATTGCCTTACAATTCTTAGGTTCGAAGGAGCAGGATCCAGTGCTAAATTTGACTGGATTCTTCGCTTTGCTCAGAATGACGGGAATAAAAGTAAATGCATAAAAAGGAAGCGCCGGGTAAAATACCCGACGCTTCTTGTTACTAAGGAGAAATTTCGTAATTCTTACTTTAGGAAATGCTCCAACCTGCTGAAGCTTCCCTGATATTCAAAAATCTCTTATAGACGCCATCAACATTGCAGAGTTCTTTATGCGTTCCGCGTTGAACGATGTGACCATGGTCGAGAACAAGAATTTGGTCGGCGTTTTTGACCGTGTTTAATCGGTGAGCGATTGAAATTACAGTCTTGCCTTTAGTGAGTTCTGCTACGGCTGCCATCAGTTCAGATTCATTTTCGGGGTCCACAGAGGATGTCGCTTCATCGAGAATGACAACCGGCGCGTCTTTCAATAGTGCACGGGCGATAGATATTCTCTGTTTTTCGCCTCCAGAAAGACTATTGCCGTTTTCGCCAATGACGGTATTGTAGCCATCGGGTAATGCTTCTATGAATTCGTGGCAGCGGGCGCGTTTTGCCACTTCGACAATTTGTTCGTGCGAGGCATTTGGACAACCGAACTTAATGTTATTTTCGATGGTGTCGTTGAACAGGAAAACATTTTGGAACACCATCGAAAAATGCGATAGCAGTTCATCCGGCGCGTAATTTTTGATGTCTTTTCCGCCGAATGTGATTGAGCCCGATTGGATATCCCAAAAACGAACAATCAGATTGCATAAAGTTGTTTTGCCGCTACCGGAGTAGCCTACAATCGCGCACTTGGATTTGGCCGGGATTTTGGCACTGACCTTGTCAAGAACCACGCGAGAGTCATAACCAAAAGTCACATCTTTGATTTCAATATCGGTTTTATTTTCGTCAACGGATTCTGTTCCTGTCAGTTTCGGAACATTGTATGTTTCATTCATTTGATCTACAGCGGTTTCAATCTGCTCCATCATGAATGCGCCATTGGCAAGTAATTCCATTTGACCATAAACGATAAATCCTGAAACGAGGAACATCATTCCGTACGTGAAATCCATGCTTCCCTGATACGTCATCCAAGCGCTCATCAAGATGATGATGCCGCTGAAAATTTCAAGCGTTGCCCTGAAAAATCCATGTGGAACGAGAATGGTCTTTTCCATCTTGATGGCTGTCTTTTCAAATTCTTCAAAGGTTTCGGTAAGTTTGGAGGCGTTGCCACGACCGAACGAACGGATAACGGCAATGCCGCGGATGTATTCGATGACATCATTCGTGACACGTTCAACGGCTGCGTAACGCTTTAACGAAAGCGAACCGGACTTGTTCTGTATAAGCGTCAATGGAATAAGCGAAAGCAGAATTCCCAAAATTGCGACAATACCGATTCTCCAATCGAAAATCATGAGGAAAATGGAAACGCCAATCCCTTGCAAAATGCCGCCCACAACGTTATCTACCGCCATCATGGTGAAGTTTTCAAGAGTCGCCATGTTTGTCGTAATCGTGTTGTTGATTCGTCCGAGGGATTCCTTCGAGAAATAACCCATCGGGGCATTTTTTAACTTATCGCCGAGTTCAAGACGCTTGTCTGTGAAGATGATAAATCCGGCTGCCGTCATGAAGATATTCGTCAGGAATTTGAGAATGATTTTGCCGACAAGCCCAACGGCCAATATGGCGACCGCTTTCCAGATGATTTCCATGGAAAGTTTGTTGATATTCATCAAAATCCAAAGGAACGCCAATACCGAAGAACAGTTGAAAATTGTGTTTAGCACACTGCAAACAAGTCCCCAGTAAATTCGACCTTTGTGTTTTCCAGAAAGCTTGATAATCCTTTTCAAAGTCTTAAGCATTATGCCACCTCCTTGTTGGCGGAACTCGCAATATGGCGTTCCCACATGGACTTGTACAAATCGCATTTTTTCATCAGTTCGTCGTGCGTGCCGCTGTCGGCAAGTTCGCCTTTTTCAATGACGAGAATCTTTTCGGCGTTCTTGATGGTCGAAAGCCTGTGCGCAATGACGATGAGCACTTTATCGTGAATGAGCCTTGAAAGCGCCTTTTGGATTTCCGCTTCATTTTCAGGGTCGGCGTAAGCAGTGGCTTCGTCCAGGATGATGACGTCTGCGTTTTTCAAGATAGCGCGGGCAATCGTGATGCGCTGGCGTTCGCCTCCGGAGAGCCTGTTGCCGGCATCGCCAGCTTTTGTGTCGTAGCCATGTTCAAGCGCACTGATAAACTCGTGGCAACCAGCTGCTTTAGCGGCTTCGTAAACTTCTTCGTCGCTTGCATCTGGGCGACCCATGCGGATGTTTTCCATGATGGAAACGTTGAACAAGTAATTGTCCTGCGCCACGTAGCTGATTTTTTGCATTTGCTGCTTGAATGGAATCTTGGACAGGCTGACGCCACCGAGCAATATGTCGCCTTCACCCACATCCCAGAACCCTGCCATCAATTTCGCGATGGTGGATTTTCCGCTGCCTGAATGGCCGACAATTGCGGTGACGCCTTTTTCTCCTGTCTTGAATGAAATCTTGTTCAAAACATTCTTTTCTTTATAGCCAAATGTTACGTTTTTGAATTCAAAAGAGGAACCATTGAACTTTACGTTTTCATTCGGACGTATTTGATCTTTTTCGTTCAAAAAGTCGTTCACTTGCGTGAAAGCCTGGAACACCGAGGCGAACATTTCGGCGTAATTCATGGCGGCAATCATCGGCCCTGCAATGCCCATGCTGAGCACTGCGCAAGTGAGGAATGTCCCGAATTCGATTTTCCCGTTCATGAACAAGTATGCACCGAGCGGGAGCGTGACAAGCAACGTTGAAGAAAGCGTGTTCAAGCCTGCTGCCGAGAAAAACCAGCAGCCGCGCCACCATTCAAGTGTCGTATCGCGATAGTATTTGCAGGCGTTGGTGAACTTGCCGAAAGAAGACGCGCTCTGGTTAAACGCCTTGATGACTTCAATGCCGTTCACGTATTCTACAATGGCATCGTTCATGTCCGCATTTGCTTTGAAGTATCGTGCGGACTTTTCCTTATAGCCAATTAATTGCCCCATGGTGACTAGAAAGCCTAGAGGAATGGTCGCGATAGCGCCGAGAGCCATGCGCCAATCCATTGCAAACAAAACGATGATGATTGTCAAAGGAGTCACGATGTTTGCGGTCATTTCTGGCACCATGTGAGCAAAAGGTTTTTCAATACGTTCAACCGTATCTACCACAAGCATCTTGTATGAACCGGACGCTTTGTCCAGCATGACGCCCATGGGAATGTGTTCCATTTTTTCGGTTATCTTTGTGCGCAATGCTTTTAGAATCGCGAATGCGGCTTCGTGTGAAGTCATCGTCGAAAATGTTGTCAGGAATACTTTTAATGCAAATCCTGCAATGCCGATAAGACCATAAATCAGCACGTCTTCGCCTGTCACGGTCTTGTTGTAGAATAGCGATAAAAGCTTTGCAACGCAAATGTAGGGGATGATTCCGCATAAAACTCCCAAAACGGCATAGAAAGACGCTTTGAGTAGTTGTCCTTTTTTATTTCCGGCGAAAAGCCAAAGCAATTTAAATGCGTTGTCCTGTTTTTTATCCGATGTCATTTTGAATAAGTTCCTAAAAAGATAGATATGGCTAATAAAATTTAGAACAAAGAATCATTTTTTAGAAGAAAAATTTTTGATTTAAGACGGATTGGATTTTTTCGAATCACTTTGGATTATTGGCGAAATTAATCGAAAATCGCCAATTCTGTCAAAAATGTTACCCTAGTCTAATTGGATTGCTTTGAACCTTTTTAGAGTAGAAAATGAAGTCCGTTTGGAGTTATTTTTGCACGTCCATCAGTGTGGTTAAGATGACTCAGAAACGAATCTATTCAGCTTTATCCTTCAATAAGGCCTTTTATGTGGGGCTTGCTGTCGCAATCCTTATCCATATCGCCACACTTTTAAACCCGTATTTCAAGAAAGAAGAAATATTGACGCAGCGCCCCGATACCCCCGTGATGCATGCGGAAAAGGTCTATATAGCGCCCCCTCCGCCTCCAGAAGCGCCTCCGCAGGTCGAAAAAAAGGTCGTTCGCGCCAAAATTATCCCGAAAGTGGTCGAAAAACCGGTTGAAGAGCAGCCTCCTGAACCGGAACCGATACAGGAAACGCCTGTAGAAACCGCTCCCGTAGCTGTCGCGGCCCCCGTCGAAGCTCCTCCAGCCCCGCCTGCGCCGCCTGTGGTCAAGGAACCGCCAAAACCTTCGGCAGATTCTGTAAAAATGGTAACCCGTACTTACTTGCGCTCGCTCAAAAAGCAACTGGAGCAAATCAAGGATTATCCTGCGACGGCAAAGCGCTTAAAGCAGGAAGGTACAGTACGTGTGCGCTTTACCATCCTTGCGGATGGCAAGATTGAACAGATTGAAGTCTCGGAATCGAGTCGCTATTCGTCGCTAGATAATAGCGCTTTGGAAGCCGTTGCCAACATGGGCAAATTTCAACCTATTCCAAAACTTTTAGAAAAAGAACGCTGGCGGATAGAAATCCCGATCCAGTACAAACTTAATGCAGGGAGATCGTAATGAATTTCATTCTCGACTTTGTCAAACAGGGCGGTTACATCGGCTACATCCTGGTTGCGCTGAACTTTATCGGTTATGCTATCATCATCTGGAAAGTCATTTCGCTCATTATTTTTAACAAGACTGTTCAACCGCGATTGACTGACAAGGTAATACACCGCGTGGTGACTTGCAATACCGACCATCACATTATTACAGAAAGTATCCGCACTGAAATCGGCCTTGCGTTCTCGCCGCTCACGAAGGGCCTTACGACGGTCGAAAACATCGCATCTATTTCTCCAATGCTTGGCCTCCTCGGTACGGTGGTGGGCATTTTCAACGCTTTCACGGTGATAGCGGCCTCGGGCCTTGATGATCCATCCGCTTTTGCGACGGGCATTAAGTTTGCTCTCGTGACAACGGTCCTTGGGCTTGTGGTCGCTATCCCGCACGTGCTTGCTTTCAACTACCTGAACGCCCGAATGGAGCAGGAACAGGACGAAGTCGAAA